>Ga0209092_10001033_pt1 | contig 28095 bp, 12 predicted proteins | sample FraStrMetagenome_FD_187446 | JGI IMG/M metagenome (GOLD analysis project Ga0209092, IMG submission 187446) | Marine eukaryotic phytoplankton communities from Arctic Ocean - Fram Strait ARC3M Metagenome (SPAdes) (version 2) | ecosystem: Environmental > Aquatic > Marine > Oceanic | place: Fram...
CAAAGTCATAGACGGGTGTTCTGAAACAGGCGTCTTTATCTTCTTTTGTATTGCGTGACTAGAAGCACTACTTGCCACTTTGCAACAAAGAACGCTGTGGAATGGCATCCAATTGTATCCTCTTAAGAATTCTTTGCTGCACAATTGATACGCTGGAAACAGATCAGAATACTCTTGATAAATATATTAAAGACATGAACTGGCATGAACTGGCATGAACTTACAGTGTCCTCCTTCTTCGATCCGTTTAATTGTTTACAAATTTATTTTTATTATCTAATACACTACTACAGACGTAAGTTGTTCTAGAAGTATTAGATATTTGAACAGCCACCTTACATTCTGCGCCTTGAAGAAAAGATATATGCTTGAAAACATCTCTCCATTCGGTTTTCGTGAGTGCTTTATCCAAGTGTTCTCTGTAAACCTTCTGGGCCATAAACCAACCTCTCTCGTTGAGATTCTCCTCCGTCTCGTCCTCCTTGATTTCCTGCAATCTCTTGTTGATTGCATTACAATAAAAATCTTTTCTCGTGTTCTTATCTGTCATTGTTAAAGAATGAAAATGTGACAAAGAACGTAGTTGCAAATGAATTCATTTCACTGCAATCGACAAATAATCTGAGCGCTACAAAAATCTCGAAATCGCAAAGAATCAAAATTTCATACCTCATTCGTCTTCAGTACGACAGAGTGCCATGTAGCATATAAATAGGATCCGACCTCTGACTGGTACTGTTATCTTTTGATCCAGTTGGTGTGTGGGAGTGTGTGTGTGGCTGAAACTTTTGTTTTGTACCTCTCGCCAGGAAATGTGGTCTTGTGATGATTGCATGTGGATTCTAAAGAGAACGTGGCTAAATTAGCTTCACCGTATGTAATATTGTCTTCTTATGCGGATGACATTGTTTACTAATGGAGGCTTCAAAAGAGTCTAAAATTTGCGACTTTTGTGGTGTTAGAGTCTAAATTTTGCGATTTTCTCTTCGAGTAGAGTTTCCAATACAACTGAATTAGCCGAATGACTAACACAAGTACCGAACCTCGGTTACATAAAGAATTGTACGAATATAACGAGACCAAAATTAATGTATAATATATGTCAAACTGTAAGTACGGGTACAATTAATATCGACATCACATGCCGCACCATCTGCAAGGGTGTGTTAGTTTAGCACTCGCAAACTAGTTTAGCTCTCGCCAAAGTCCATCAATCAGATGCCGACGTCACTCATTCGGATCAAGATTCAAGATCCAGAATTCGGATGTCGATCATTCTAGAGTAGATCTCATTAAATTTCTAAGCTCCGCTTATCAATCTGAACAAGATCTTTTCACCGTAGTGACAGTGATATATGATACACCGTTGAAAAGAGCACGCACTGCGTGATTAGCAGATGTTCTTGAAAATTTCAAATGACGTAAAATTGCATGCTTTTTTTATGCATGCACACGTGCATGCCTTCCCTCAAGCACCGACATACGACATAGTATGCGTCATCATTTTCACCTCCGCTAGAGTGGGGCCGTCCAAAGTTCGATAAAGTTTTTATACGTTATTTTTTACGAACTTTGCACTCCCCACTAGCGGAGGGTTCTGTTTTATCTCTACTATGCGTTACACGGTACACGTCCAAATATGGTCGATGCGAACGTAGACTGACGCCATTTCATTTTTGTACCACGAAACTCTTCACACATCATCTTATCCTGTGTGTGTGTGTGTGACTGTATTTATTATTATTTTTCTACGGGTTACGAGGTGGTTGACTGTTGAATGAATCACTTAATCTTGGTTTTTCTTTTCTTTCTTTCCTCGTCTCACTCTCACCTTTTTTCAACACATTTTAATACTTCGATGTATCAACCATAATTCTTTTTCTTCTAAGAGATGTGCAGCAATAAAAACCAAAACAAATCGATCCCAATCGGTGATAAAATGAATATTCAAGATGATAAAAAGACACTGTCAGAAACGGAAACACAGGAATCTAAAAAGGAGATGATGTCCTCTCCTCCTTCACTGACGAGAGTTTTCGAGACTGTCAAACCAGAGCGTTTCATGTTGGTTATTGGTTTCTTGCTTCTTTTTGCTTCAGAGTGTACCACGCAAGTTATTCCGCTAATTGTAGCCAAAGCTTACGACTCGGTGGTTGATCCCGAACTCGATAGTGATGAAATCATGTCTGACGTAAATTATTACATGTCCATATCTATTGTCATATTCATGTCTGGAATATTTGCCGGTTTTCTACGAGCATCTATTTTCGGTGCAGCAGCCGAACGCATGGTTGCGAGGATGAGGAATGACTTATATTCGTCAATATTAGAACAAGATGTTGCATTTTTTGATGTACATAAATCGGGTGAATTAATTTCAAGGCTTGGCAATGACACCACTCTAATGCAGGGGGTAGTTGGAATGTCATTACCAGAGGCTATTACAAATGTAACCAAAGCGATTGTGAGTATCTCCCTTACGTTTATAATATCTCCAGAATTGGCGGTCGTGTCAGTCGTGACTATTGTGGGTATCTGTATTTTGAGTATGCCAGCAGGAAAACTGTTGGGGAAACTATCAAAATTATACCAAGACGCACTTGGGGAGGCTCAAACTTGTTCGACAGAAGCTATTGGATCAATGCGTACGGTGAAGTCTTTTACAGCGGAAGTAAAAGAAAGAAATCGTTATAGCAAGCACATAGGTGATCCGCATCTGCACCCTCGCTGGTTTCCTCGGAGGGAGGTAGGGCCATCTACATATAGCATTGGTTTTCAAAAGAGTATCGTCACTAGTGGATTCTTTTCCATTATATTTGGGGGTGGATTTGGATTTTTGTATGTATGTTTATGGTATGGGTTTTACCTCGTAAATGAGGGGAGGATGAGCTTGGGAGAACTCACAGCTTTTCAAAGCTACGTGTTCAATATAGGTCTTGGCCTCGGCACGGCTTCTACACATATCGCCAAAGTAGTTGAGGCGATGGGAGCATCAGGGCGTGTATTCTATCTGTTGGATCATATGCCTTCTATACCCACAAATTCTACAGCTCAGGAAAATGAGAATGGCGTTGAAGAAGGTTCAATCCTGTTAAGACCGTCACGTGTGGATGGCCGCATTAGCTTTGAAAATGTGAAGTTTAATTATCCGTCAAGACCAAACATAAATGTACTGAGTGACTTTACTCTTGATATTTTGCCGGGAAGCACGACTGCACTGGTGGGAAGCTCGGGATCTGGCAAGTCTACAGTAGTGTCATTAATTCAGCGTTTCTATGATATCAATGAGGGTAGGTTAACGATCGATGGAAATGAAATTAAGGAGCTAGATGTTCAATGGCTCAGAAGTCATATCGGATATGTACAGCAGGAGCCTCAACTCTTTGGATTATCCGTCCGTGAAAATTTGGTTTATGGAGTACCCGATGGTGTTGTAGTTACGCCAGCGATGATTGAGGAGGCATGCCGTAATGCGAATTGCCACGACTTCATTATGTCTTGGCCTGATGGATATGAAACAATGGTTGGAGAAAGGGGAATCCAACTTTCTGGTGGACAGAAACAGAGAATATCTATAGCGCGTGCACTGATAACTGATTGTCGCATACTGCTTTTGGATGAAGCAACGTCAGCGTTAGATGCAGAATCGGAGCATCTGGTGCAAGAAGCTATTGATAAGGCAGTACTAGGTAGAACAACAATCATCGTGGCTCATCGACTTTCAACCATTCAACGGGCTTCACAGATTGTTGTCATGAGTAATCATAAGATCGTGGACGTTGGCACGCATCAATATCTAATGGAAAACTGTATAAAATATCAGGAACTAATCAAGCGACAAAATATGAGTTCGTCAGAAAGCACAGCATCACTCTCGAATTTAGTGTTACGTTCATGATAATAATACTGTTAACTAATCCCTTTGATTGGGAATGCATAGCACCTCATTGAATACCAATGTCTACGGAATATTCGTAATTACAGTTATTAGCTCTGATCCGAGATGAAAGAGACTTTGCCATATGTAAGTGGACGAGGTATAAATGGTGCACCTTTTCGAACAAACACAATTACACGTGTAGATGTTAACAAAATAAGTATAGAGTTGAAAAGTAGTTACACGAACCCCTTAGCTTCGACCAAATTCGTTCACTACAGATATTAAGATTAGTCGATTCCTGCACTCAAATACATGGGCTTCGAAATAGGTAAAGAGGGCACAGTTTCTGCATTAACAGCATGCACCGGTGTGACTTTAAGACGTTATTAGACAGGAACAAAAATATTTTCAGCACCATGTCATTGGTGCTCTAATCTTCATCAACGGCTCCGTAAACGGAATTTAACAGACTTGTTCTTTGCTTCTCAACGTCGTCACCATTGCCTTCACCGTTATTTTCATCAGAAGCTTCATCTTCCTCTTCCAACAAGGATGAAGCCATCATCTTCCTCATTTCTTGCCAACGAGCGGGGTCAATTTTTGACTCCATTTCTTTGCGCAATAGATGAGCGTCGCGCAATAGAAGCGTCTCATGTTGATTTGCCAGTGGCACGAGTATCTGGCGGAAGACCTGATCAGCCCCTCCGAAGAGCGGGAGCATTAGGTATACAATGAAGAAAATTACAATCGTATAAAAGCCTGGTACATTTCCCAACCATTGCTCGATCCAATCCATGATTAAGAATGTCGTTCCAAAGCAAGACCAGTACGTCAGCCAATATGTATCGTCATCACCTTGTGGAGTGGTTACAGCGACTATGGAAGCTGCAACGGGGTAAACGGTCCCAAGAGTTACTGCCATGAATCTCTTCAAAAAGACCGGCATTAAAATAAAAACAGCCCAAAGTAACCATAGATGCGAGGCATTGATAAATAATAAGACGATCTTTGTAATCAATCCCTCCAATTTCTGAGCAATTGGTTCGATCACTGGGCCCAACAAAGGTTGCGTCACGTAATCAAACGTTAGTGTAGATCCATCCGTATACGGTAGAAGCAACCACAAAAAGTAAAAAAATTCGAACTCGTACCAATGCTCTCTCAAGTCCACTGACGACTTCGCCAAATCATCGATCCATTCCGTTGAATACGATACAAGTTCCATTGCAATCCAGTATTGTAGCCACGCCTTATCATCTTCCACTCCTGGGGTACACACTGCCCGAATGGACTCGTAAATCGGAAGTACCATACCGACAACCGCAACACCCACCGGAGAAAATATTTGGAATTGAATATCTTCAGGAATAAACGCCAATGAAAGAGTAACAAATCCGGCATAAGCAACATGATAATACCACACTCTTCCCTTCGTTCTTTCTACCCGATTCGTTGCAAGTACAAGCAACAACGCAGCTATCACCAGCGCAATAATAGACGCAATATCATTCGAATCCATGTTCTATCTTCACCTATGGTTTAACGAGATATTCACAAAAACAAAGATTCTATTGATGCAGGAGGGAGGGATATCTGTCTTTTGAAATGTGACAAACGAAAATTTTTTCTTTACAATGAGATGTATTTTTCATACATTTAGATCTACATACAAAAATGTGTGTGACAAAGATTTTCGAAAGGTCGTACATGTACATGTACATGTACATATGTCGTAATTCTTATAGTAATATTCCAAACTCGAACATTTTATTTATCAAATACACACCCCAGACAGTTCAAAACCCGCTAACGTTTTCATATAATTATAAAAAATTACATATACGGCACTCGCCTCCGCATTCACCGAAAAATCTTTATAAAAATTAGCTAAATACGAACTCTCGGCACTCTTCAAACTTCACGTAAAGCGTCAAAAAAATATTTTCCAGTTTCAAGTTTCAAGGCTCTCCTCTTTTCACACACACACACACACACACACACACCAACCTCTTTCTCTCTCTCTCTCTTTAGCTAGCTTGAGAGAAAACGACGGCACCAGCACGTCTTCAATTGAACGTATAACATACATTCGAAATAACATGATATAATGGAACGGTTACTGGTGTAAAGCTGGTCAGATTGAAAGTAAAGAGAGAAAAGGCAATGTCAGACAAACCGTCATCGCGATGGTCATCCCTGAAACCGTCGAATCCTTCCGATCATTGGACCCGCAAAAGTAATAGTGGTAATTCCATTCGAGGTGGGGGCAATCGTAGCAATCCGAAACCTGTGAGGAGTAGTTGGAATGCATCTAGGAGGAATAGAGGAAGTCGTCATGATGATGATGATGATGATCTTTTTCGTCTCGTTCGAAATTTGCGTAGGGCTCACTTTGCTGAAGCTGCGGCTGCCTCATCATCATCGAATCAATACGATAGTCGTGAGGATCGGAATCGCCTGGATACGGACTTATGCGAGGCAAGCAGTGAATTTATAAGGTTAATTTTGACAAAATTGAAAAGTGGAGTAGATGAAAGTGCGTCTGAAGATCGTATATCCTCAAACGACTTGATGGCAGATGGGCTCACCCTTGTCTTTCAAGCCTTACCAATTCTGCTTTTGTCAACGACGTATGAATCGAACGAAAAGAGGGGACGTCATAAATTTCTTTCATGTATGGGCAGGTGTTTACTTGAGTTGATTACCATCGAGAAAAATTCTGTCACGTGTATTGTTTGCTCTAAACTTTCCTGTGATCAGATCAATATCTGTCTTGGGAGCTTGAAAGCGGGAATTCCGAACGCTTCCTTGAAACAAAATTGTTTTGCAATTCACTTACTTTGTTTATTTCTTCAATTTGATCTTATTCTTGAGAACTTAGAACGAAACTCTTATTTGTATGATGTCGTGTTGAATTATCTACTTCCTCTCTTAGAAAAAGATGAAGGCTTATTTAATAAACATAATGACGGTTGCGCTGACTGCAATAATCTTAATTCCACAAAATACGAGATAAAGTTTTCAAAAGATACTATTCTTGATTGTATTTCGAAGATATTATCAAATGCAATTCGTGGAAGTGCATTGATTGAACCCATTATTTTGGACGTACTTGAAACAGGTGAAGAAGAAACAATTGAAAATCCTATCAAGGTGCGCCTGACAATGATTTTCGATGACATGTTCGGAAGTGGGAGGAGCGTCAGCACTACGCACTTTGATTGTTTTTCGAATATGATCGATTGTATTGCAAGAACATCCTCCACATTTGATTGCGAATTTGATGTTGGTGGTGTTATACGAGCAATCCATTTTCATCTTGGTGAATATATGTCTCGTGCGCCACATAACTCGAACACTGGTGCAATTGCTTATTTGAAGTTGCTCATATCAATATCAAGAGCATTACCAAAGTCAATTACACGGGCATGGCATTTATTTCTCCCTGAGTTTCACAACAGCTCATTTGCGAGATGCGCCAACTCACCCAAATTACTAGATATAATAGCACCCACGCATTCAGAGATTCTGCGTAGGCATGCATTTTTGTCAATCGAATGCCTTATAAATGCATTGCCGTTGAAGATATGGATGAGATCGACTTCTAATCGAATGACAATGAAACAAAGAAATCCAAATGCGCGCCATCTTTACGATAGGATTCGATCAGCCATGACCTTGTTAGTAACGGAGTTGATACAAACAATGTTCAGTGATAAAAAGTTTTGTGAAAGCAATGTCTTCGAGCCATGTCTTAATCTGTGTTTAGCTATAATCAAAAACTTGCCTTACTCAGAAAATGATATTACCCTACTGTCTCCGTCAATGAAGTTGATTGAGTGTTGCTTTTCTTGGATCAATTGTGACGCCATCCTGGAATTCAATCATAAACGTCTATTACTGTTTGTTTTCAGTGTGATTGGAGGAGATGAGATGCAAAACGGTCGTCACGCTCCTCTATCGTTGCCAGTAAAATTGGTGTTGAACCAAAACATGGGATTTCTTTTAGAGTTAGAGAGAAAAATAATGTCTTCAAAATCATCGCGTCGCCAGTTGGAAAGCTTTGAGCTCTTTGCTAGGATATTTCGTGTCGCACCATGGGTATTTCGAAAAGTCACAAATTTTGAGGATATTGTAAGCAAAGGTTTGAACTCTGACAATATACATACTCGAAGGATCGCATGTATAATGTTGCATTATCTTCTTGTCGGACGAAAGAAAGAATGGGGACAACCAGAGGTTAAAGGAAGTGATTGGGAAGCAGTTGTAAATTTTATATGCCCAACGTTACTACAGCTATGCTCTGATATAGATTTTGAAATCCGGAAAACGGCGATATCTTCCTTAGGAACATTGATAGGATCAGACTGGGCCAAATTATTGCCAGCTAGTGACAGCTATTTGAGCTCATTGCTTTCATTTTGCCTTGACGATTATGATGATGATCTTCCATATCGAAAGATTCGAATCTTGCAAGCAACCGCCCTGAAATCAACAGGTGACTTTATATCTGAGTTGTTCGAGTATTATTACGGAGATACTTATGAGAAGTTGGGACCCGAAATACGCATAGTTGATTTAAGTCGAAGGATATCCAAATTTCTGGAAAATTTGTTATCAATAGATTTACACCCCTTTGTCCGTAGTAAGGTAAGCTATTTAATCAAATCATTATGTAAGATTCACCCCTTCATTAAAGATTGTTGGGTGTTAAAAGGCAATATATGCTGTAGGAAATCTTGCATTTTCAATGATCCAAAGATCAAATAAGGAGTACCTTTTTCCCGTAGAAACATATCTCTCACTATTAAACTATTGTTACTCGGTATGTGATGATAACGACGAAAAGGTATCAGCTGCATCTATAAGGGCAATTGGACATCTTGGATTGGGTTTCTTTGTTGTGTGCGATCGTGAAGATTACATCGGTTGGAAGGCTGAAGAAAGTCGATTTTTATTTTTTGCGGTAGAATCTCTATCCAAACTTACTAGAAACATCGATTTGGCACTTGACCTTTCAGAAAGCGATCGATCTAAATTTACATGGAAGCAGAAGACATTTATTCACAAATGCGCAAGAGGATCTGCTTTCTCACTCGCAAACTTAATAAATATATGTGCTTACAGGGAATCATTTTTATGGAATGTTCGATCCGCTCTTTCATCATTGCAATCCTGCATTATTAATTGTTGCAAATTAAACCGAAAAGTTTTCAGTGCCGTCTTAGATGCATTAAATGATATTGAATGGAAAGTTATAAGTCGTGGAGAAGCTGATTTGGTATCGTGTCTCTTATTTGGTTGCATCGATTTTTTAATTGATGTAAGTGGGTAGATAAAAGATTACTTTCGAACTAGAAGTTCTTACAAAGATTGCTTTTTTATAGCCACCTGAAACTTTCAAGGATTCAAAACGGACAACAATTGCAATAAATCAGCTTTTTAATCAAGTTATGCAATTTGCGAATGAAGCCCATTTGGTATCATTACTTTCTAATCCATGCTTTTCTGATAAATGTCTCCATTTTCTTTTCGCATGGATGATCAACCGTTCACCCGAGGATAAAGAGATAGCCACTGCTTTTGAAAATGTGCTCAGAAAACAGTATGTAACAAATGGCTTTGAAGTAACACTACTTCAACGCTTGTTGAGCAGACTTTCGTTGAACCAAAAACAGAAAATGATAGCTACAATGGATTTTGAGATGGAAACCTCATTCAATGGAGAGGATGAGTTGTAATCTTTACTATATCAATATATAATTGGCAAAATGAAAAGAGGTGAAAGCCACTTCTGCAAGCAATTAAAGGAATACGAGTACTTAGTTCGTCGCCAATGTTCAAATTACTCTAGACATCTCACTGACACCGCTGAACACTCGTTACTGTGCAACAGGTAGATATCCGATGACTAGGATGAGTTGTGATATTCATAACATTTATGTATGAATTGGCAAAAGAAAACGAGGTCACGGTCACTTTGGCGAATAGTTCCAAGAACGTGGTTATTTGTCTTCAATGTAAGCATTACTGCGATAGAAGCAATCGCGTCCCCTACTAACAACTTGCAAGTGAAAATCATAAGCGAAATTTGAATGGCGCGGGTCCCATATTACAATTAAATCATTTTTGCGGGAGAATTATCGGTGATCGAACTTTTTTGAACTAAAGTCTAATTTCATGTATGTTTATTCGTTAATATACAAATGACAATCCTTCTCCACATACCTTTCAATGATCGGATATTTCAAAATAGAAACGTCAAAGATTGCTCTTAGGATGATGGTGATATATCAATTTCATCACGCTATCATTGATTTTTATACTGTCATATAATTCGTACTTTATGTGATTTTTTTCAATTCTATCTAGACGGTATAAATAGTTCACCATAATCCCAGCACTTCGTTGCGTACCTTGTCTAGATAGGTCAGCTTTCCAATTTAATCTGAATATTTCAGCTCCATTTTTACAATGAAATCTTGCGACTGGGCACAAAGGTTTGCCTCTGTGCTTCTCTTCGGCGACATATCTTGCGGCAAGTCCCATGAGAACTCCTTTCAAAACTTCTTCCTCCTCTTGCTTGAACTTCCCTTCGGTCCAAATGTTGTTATCAAAGAGAGAAATCAAAGCATGGCCCATGTCCTCTATCTTACATTTGAATAGTTTCGTTAGCTCTTTTCTTTCCATATTGGTGAAAAGGCTCGGGCCGACAAATGTCGTTTTGTTGTGAATTAGTTTTTGCTCCATCCATTTCCTAAAGCCAGGGATTGGGGATAAAGTCGAAAACGTGTCTATCTCAGGGATATCTCGTTTCAACATTCGACAGACGTTTTTAATTAAGAGCGTACCGAGTTCTACGCCACTAAGCCCCTTCTGAGTTGAATTTATTGAGTAAAATATAGCACATGAACGTTGAGTAGAGGTGTCCCTTTCATCGTCAGTCAATAAATCTATTTCATTCATTGATTGAGCAATAGACGGAAGTAAAGCAACATGGACAAATACGAGAGGTTCGCCTGGTAAACTGGGATGAAAAAATGCAAAACATCTACGATGCCTACCAAGTCTTTTTTTAAGATCATTCAGACCCGTCAAAGGATGTACTGACTCTTTGCGTGCAATTTTCTCAATAACGGCCACCGGGGTTTCTTCATAAGTTATTCGTTTCAACTCAAGTATCCCAGAACTGAACCAGACACCCAGCATTCGTTTCAGATTTATATCCATTTCTCGAAGTTCCGCGTTATAATTTACAGTGGAGGACGAAGAAGATTGCCCAAAAAATATAGCTTGACGCAAATCTTCGCGTAGTTTAATTAAAAAGTGCATACCTTCGGAGTGCTCTGCCTCAGACAATAACGTTTCAAAGAGTTCCTCATACTTTGGTTTACAAGAATGCCTTAGTTGTCGTATGGATGACAGAAAACTTCGTTTTGTCTCATTGTCATTCGTCTCCGTTTGCTTGGCTACTTTTGTATAATTCCTAACATGTTCCGAAATTGAAGTTATATTTGGTCCTAAATTTGAAGCAAGCTCTAGCAAAAACATTCTCTTGATTGCCGTGACGTCCACCAACTCCCCTTCATCGGTCTCAAGATTAGATCTTGCCAAAGACGAATCCAGATCAAGATATTGTTGACACAGTTTGGAAGACAGTTCTTGAGGAAGCCCATTTTTCTTGTCACCTATTCGGTCGAGTAACTCACGTAACGTGTGCAAACAACTCATACTTTCTTCACCATTACCACCATTAAAACGTCTTTGTTGTATAGAAGTCGCTGATTTGTTAGCAGCTGCAATACTATTAACAGTGACATTTCTTGCCACGAACGAGGGGGAAGAAGAAGAAGCCAAGATTTTGTCAATGCGCCTCGTTGGAGCGCAACCATTACCAATTACGGTTGACATGAGCAGTTTCCACGTCCTTCTCATAATAATTAAATATTTACAGCTCTCTCCTTCTCTCTTTCCAATGTATAGTTGGCACGTAGCATATCACAAATCATAAGAGTGGTGGGGACAAATCAAAGGATTACATTATTTGTACAGTGATACTTGTTTTACTTTTCGTTGTACATGTACGTCAGGATGAGCAAGGTGCAAGGTTTAGACGACATTATGCGAAAGATCATCATTCTCAGCGTGTCATTAAATAGTCATACACTATAACAAATAATCGGAACTTATTCTAGTCAACTAAGCTTGAGTGCTAGCTGCAATTACAAAATCAAGTTAAATCGTCATAAGACAAAACACGAATCTTATATAAAAGATACCCTATGTAACTCCCGATCCGAACTCGAACCTATGTCTAAATGTCTTCAATTAAATATAATGAACAGCGTAGGAACACAATCTAGCCGTTGCGAGCACACAACTTTTCATCGTACACATCCTACCATCGCTTCTTCCTCTCTCTACAGTACAGTATACGTACATACATGACTACCGTATTTCAGGCTCATCTTTTTTTTGAAAGCACGATTTAGGCATTTTTTCTTTTGTGCCAACCGCCACAACCAACCAACGTTCCTATTTGACTCTACACTCCATTTCCATAATTGGCAGTGCTCGAAGTATAATACATGTACCGGTATATGACTATTACAAGAGAGAATAAAACATCCAGCCTGTGTCCATAACTACAAGGAATATTTATATTATATCATCTCTCTCTATAAAATAAACATGAATCCTACCATCCATCATCACGGTACACCTTCGTCCACATCCACGTCGAACAATCGTCGCATGCTTTCAAATTTGAATTTATCCACTACCAAAAAGAATCTGAACCATCTGACACCGAGGTGGAGAAATGCACATGCCCTATTACGAAATCGGCGTGAACTTAATAACAATCAGCTCAGAAATTCCATTCCTCCTCAGGATGATGAAAATTGGGAAAATATTTCACCGCCACCCATCAGTCGTAATGATAATGATAAAATTCATGACAGCAAGATGAAACGTCGTCCTATACTACCAGCGCCCATGTCGTTGTCGCGTGTACGTGGAACTCGCAATTTATGTGTCGAGGACGATAACATAAGTATCCAAAGCAGTCGGTCCAATGTTAGCAATCGAACCAATGGGAATGCCAGTGCCTTTTTCAAACGAAGTGGTGCCAAATTATTGCAATGGAAGAAGTATAATAAGAATAAGGCAGCTGTTGCTACTGATAGAGCACCGCCTTCACATAATGGATTCTTTAAACAATCTGCTTCGACGTCTCCTACTGCGTCAGTGTCCACCGGTAGTTCGACGAGTCCTGTGGTGTCAACGAGTGTTCGTTCTTCGTCGTCTCCTACGGTGCTAACGAGTACTTCGACAAATAGTAGCAGTGATAATAGTGATGGCAATGGACCGATACATCCTCCAACTCCGCTTCCTTCCTTTGATGAATTTTATAAGGGTTTGAGATTGGAACTTGCGAAGGATCACTCCGAGGTATGTTATACAATGAGTGCAATGCAATAGACATATCTAATTTTTGATTCTTATTCTTACAAACATGAAAGGATTGGATCAGTTTCCAAGGCATGTTCGGAGTATCTAAATCCTCCAGTCAATCTCTCAGCGCTAATACTTCTTCCGTTTCCTCACCCCAACATACATCATTGGTATCGCATACACTTCAATCTATACAACTATACCTTGAAAATAGTCATCTCCATGGTAACCCTTTGAAAGCCGAGATTGCTCCAATCACTAGAAGACGGAGTCAATTGCTGAGCGATCGTTATCGTATACAACCTTGTAAAAGTCATGCGTTTCAGCCTCAACAAAATCGCATAGCCACGACCAAAAATGATGACCTTCAAACGAACATGAAAAATGAGCACAATATTAGGTGCATATCGTCACATAGATTAGCCAATAGTAAGGAAAATCCCGTTCACAACGACAAAGACGGCAATCGTGAGATTTTCGATGATATGGAAACGCCCATGAAAAATACAAACCTCAATAAGCACAGCAATTACATCAATGATTCATTTTTGATCGGAACCAATCATCAAAACAAGAACAATTGCCGCACAGATTATGTTGCTACACGTCAAATGCTCCGTTCTACACCCAAAAAATTCGAGACGCCGAAAAACTATACAACCCCTTCAGATATCTCATCTGCGCAGGGAGCTATCGTATCCTCGACGGTAAAATCTAGAATTATTCAGCAAAACCTTCGCCGTACCCCAATGAAGAGGCATTCTAAAAATACTGCTACTCCGTCTTATAATGGTATGCCAGAACAGGGCAATGTCCAATCAAAAATCAATCGAAATATACTACGCACGCCCACAACTACGAGAAGACGACACTCTCGTTCACCAGTTAGATCGAGAAGTCCGCCCTACTCTTCAGCGCGAAAAAATTTACGAAAAGTCGTGCGCATTCGATCTCCGGTGGAAGCCAATAGAGGGAATGAAATCAAAAAGCACCCATCGTTTGCTAAAGTGAACTTTACCAATCGGGCTGCCCTTACTTCTTCGTCTTCTGTGCTTTTTTCGACAGCAGAACCGCAGCAACGAATTGTGCGAGAGATTCGTGACACGGGTGATACAGATGCAGCTACGAATACCGGTGATTTAATCGAGATGTCCTCCATAAACCGTATTGAATCTTCTCAACGAGATGGCCAATACAGCCATCATGTGACCGTCTTTCGAGTTCAATGGTTAAGTCCTAACATTGAATGTGAAAATGACAATATATCCGTTGCTCTCGTGCTCGGCCCAAAATGTCTTCTCGTTATCAAACCCCTCGAAGATAACAAGAAAGGTCGAGTAATGCAGAGCTTGCAGCGCACCGATATCAAAACACTGAAGAATGAAAACACGTGTATAGAACTGTCTCCTTCACATTTACGATTCACTTTTCAAAATAATGCAGAATGTCTCAATTTTATGCATTTGTTTTACATGCGTCGTCCAATTGGCACTCCTGCGGCTAGAAGGCGGTTGAGGAAGGATTCAGTGGAATGCAGTATTAGTAGCGATGATAACAAGGAAGTATATAAGAATGAGCGCGACTTTTTGAGCGCTGGGTATAATGTGAAAGCTTCCTCTTCAGCTGATGTCTCCAATAGGACTGGCATTTCGAAGCCATCGTGCATGCTAAAGGATAAAAATGGAAGTGACTGTAGCGATGCAAATGACAGACCGAGTACGTCAGTACATGACCCACGTGGTGCTATGTTGGCTGCCATACAAAATCTTAAGAAAAGAAGCAACATCAACGATAATAGCAAGCAGGAAAAACAAACGATTACAAAGTCCCAATCAACCTGCAACAAAAATATTTCATTAGTAAGCGAAGAAGAAAAGTCAGCAGATGACCCACGAAGTGCCATGTTGACTGCCATCAAAAATCGAAACAACACTAGCAACAGCAACGATGATGGTATGCAAAGAAAGCATACGGTTACACAGTCTCAATCAACCTGCAACAAAAATAATTCATCATTGAGCGAAGAGGACAGTGCAAAAATCTGTAAATATCGTAAAATGCTACAAATGAAAGTACCTCCACCAGCTGTTCGTCACAAGATGGCTCTGGACGGCATCGAAGACCGCTTGATTAGATTAACATTGGACGAGCTTGTTCCTGCTTCTGACCTCAACATCAGCGAAAAGAAAAGAAATACATTGACTCCATCGGAAGAAGTTTCTTTAGAAAAGTATCGTAAAATGATCAAAATGCTTGTTCCACCTTCAGCCGTGCGACATAAAATGACTATGGATGGAATCGAGGAACATCTCATTCGAATTGTATGTAGTGATGGCGACAAGCAGCCATCATCTTCGTTTACAAAAAATAAAACAATCTCAACCGAATTTTCGGAGGAAGACGAGAAGAAGGTGGCATCTTATCGCAAAATGAAGAAGATTCTACCACCTGACGCCTTGCGACACAAAATGAAGGTTGATGGCATTGACGAAAATTTAGTCTGTATTTTCTTTGGAGAGAAACCGCTTCCTCCTTCCAAGAATGTGCCAAAACTCCAGGTAACTACTCAAAAAGATCGACTTGTCGCCTTCCATTGGACTCCACTTTCTCCTACGACAGCTGAACAAAGCTTTTGGGCAGACCCCAAGACTCCATACGCTACGGAACAGGTGGTGGGAGAACAAGATTTGGCAAATCTCAAACAACTGTTCTCGAGAAAGAAAGTCTCTTCTACTTCTACGAAGTTAAAAAGTAACCAAAAATCTCTACAAAAGAAGGCGGTACGGTTACTAGATGGTAATCGTGTTCAGAATATCACAATAACGTTGACTTCCTTCAACAAAATTTTTGAGTCACATGATGACTTATTGAACACTTTAGAGGAATTTGACCCAGACAACAGAATAGTCGGCGATAGACTTCAATTTTTACAAAATCTATTACCCAAAACAGAAGAAAAAAGATTGATTCAAAATTTCAACGGTGACAATTCACAACTTCTTCCGTCCGAAGCATTCTTAGTACGCCTCATTACCATTCCCCGCATCGAAATGAAGGTGAATATCATTCAAACAATTGGTATCTTCACCGAGACTGTCGAGCGACTGGAAAGTACCTGTAGTAAACTCGCCGACGTTTGCAATTACATTATAAAGAGCGAGCGACTAAGCAAAGTTTTAAATACTGTTCGAGATATTGGAAACCAGTTGAACGAAGGAACAAGGACGGGTGGAGTAAGTGGATTCAAACTGGATTCATTGCTCAAACTAACGGAAACAAAAAGTGTCGACGGCAAAAATAATATTCTCGATTTTATCATTCAAATTTACAATGAAAAAAACGATCGTGAGTCTTTGAATTTTATCGAGGATTTCCCGGAAAGTACCGACGTATGCCGGACGGTCTTCGCAGAGATCGTGGCCGAAGTTCATTCAGTCAAGAACCAGATTGAAAAGTGTAAAAAAGAGTTACAGCAAATGGACGAGAAGAAACATCAAGGGCGCGGGAAGGTAAAATTAAAAGCATTTATTACATATGCGCAGAGTAAATTTGAAAAGTTGGAAAATTCAAAAGAGGAAGCGGCTAAGAAATGCAGAAATATGGCCAATTACTTTGGAGAAAAGGATGGCGAGAAGTCTGCCATTGCAATCATTAACATATTGGTCAAATTTGCGTCTGCTGTAAATCAGTCGTTAAAAAAGTTTGACAATCAGCTAGAACGCGAACGAAGGAAGGCTTCTTCGAGCAAGCGAAAGAGCACCCGAATATCTTCAGGTGGTGTCCAATTGCGAAAGAGAAGGAGCTCCATAAATGGAAGAAGAACTAGCTCGCGATCTCCCTTGATTAAGAAAGAATCTATACGAAGGTCACCTTCTTTGTTAGTTCGTGAGCAGTCTCGAAGAAAGTCCTTTCGCTCGCCGAAAAATATTCCAACACTCAGCAGACGAATGGAGCGCAGCATCAATGCGGTGCTAGCGTCAGAGCTGATCCTGGAATGAAAATAACCATTGAAAACTCCCTCATTCATAATCTAATCTTTTGCAAATATGCTTTTTGCAAACATTTTGATAATACTTAAAGAATATTTACACTAGAAATGCTATGCGGTACATCATATAAAATATACGGTCCATGCACCAACATTGCCTTCTTACTCCGCAAGTGGATCAATTGCCGATTTAAGTTCCAAAATATTGAAAATCCGATCTACTGCAATTATTGCTTTCTCCCTGTCTGCAGCTCCCTGTGTGGCTGACGCGAAACCAGACATACCAAACAGTAAAGCGAACATGGCAATGTTGAAGTCTTTAAATGAATATGTTTGAGGATATAAATCTATCAAATATCCTCCCCACCAGAACATCAGGGCGATGCCCCAATTTTGAATGAACATTCCGGCGCCAGCCATAGATCCGTGCTTAACGGACGCTTTCAACAAACCAGGTGCCTCCTTATCCATTAAATCAACGAAGATGCGGTGTTGTGCATTCTCAAGGCATAATGCTGCAACAGTCCTCATGTTCACGAGTGTCTCTATACAGAGGGCACTCGATAATACGTTAGTTTCAAGTGAGTCGTCGCCCTCGTCTTCACCAAGATACATCTTCATTTCCAACTCCGCCTGAAACATCATGAAAGGAAGAATCCCGAGAACAATCAATGCAAAAGGCCACATCAACACAAATGCAATGACTAGACCAATAAACACACTAGCGAAAATCATAATGACCATTCGTATGGGATCGCCCGAGAAAGCATGCAACATTGCGGCATCCTCTTGTATCTGAGATGCCATTGCATTAACATCATTTAGATCAAAGTATCCAACTTCCTGTCGAACCATGGACTCAAACACACTATCTCGAACTCGTTTCGACAAACGTTCGCTGGCCATACCAAATCCCCAAAACAGAATAGTATACCCAACGATAATAAGTGCTGCCGCAGCGATCCACTGATAGGTTACGTCATAACTTTCATGCTCGATATCGTTGGCCAAGTCATCCAAGTAACTACCGCACGAGTCATACCCAAAATCCATCGCATCAGCGTTGTTTTCACATCTGTCAACATTTTTGAACAACAAATCGATCATATTGGCGAATACAATACCCCACACTGGAAATACGAATCCAGCAAGAGCGGCTCCGATACATCCAACGACCAAAAACTTTAAATCATCCCTCGCCAAAAGTCTTGCACGGGTTTGATTATTTTTGTTAATTGCTTCATCAACCTCTCCGGGCTTTTCTACTTGCTGAGCTGGTTGCTTCGTATCATCAGTTGTCTCCTTTTTCACAAGTTGAGGTGTAGTAGAGTTATGATCTCCTTCCATTTGTAGCTTGACCAATTTAAAATATCGGCCATCCTTTTTCTGCATCAATTCATCGTGTGAGCCTACTTCTGCAACGGACCCATTTTCGAAAACTGCAATGCGTGTTGCCTTACGCACGGTTGAAAGTCGATGGGCGACTATCATCACGGTATGCTCGGAACTATTAATTAGATTATCCAATGCTTGTTGTACAATCCGCTCACTTTCTGCATCGAGTGCACTGGTCGCTTCGTCTAGTAATAAGATATTGGGATTGTTCAAAATTGCTCGTGCTATTGCAATTCGCTGTTTCTGCCCTCCACTCAGTTGCGACCCGCCTTCTCCGACGTAAGTATCATATCCTTTGGGGAATGATAAAATGAAGTCATGTGCATTAGCGCATTTTGCTGCTTTTTCTATATCTTCTATACTTGCGTTGGGATTACTAAAAGAGATGTTACCACGTACAGATGTGTTGAACATAACAGGCTCCTATCTCGTATTTGATGTCAAAAGGATCAGCTCCAAGCAATAAAAACTATGTTCATTTTTAACTTACCTGCTGCACGTAACCAATTTTGTCACGGAGCGATTTCACATTCATCGTTTTAATATCGATGCCGTCAATTGATATAATCCCCGAAATGGGGTCATAAAATCGTTCGATTAAAGAAAATACCGAACTCTTCCCACAGCCGCTTTCTCCAACGATTGCAAAGGTCTCTCCTCGTTTTACTGATAGATTCAAGTCCTTGAATACCTGAATATCTGGGCGCATTGGGTAAGAGAAATTCACGCCATTCATAGAAATTATTGAATGTATATCATTGTCGTTCTCTGCTAGGTGCGATACAGTAGAAGCATCCGCACTGAGAGATAAATCCACAGCCGTCGGTATATTATTCTCGGTAATTTCCTCCACTGCGCTAGATTTACCCAACTGTGCTTCGATCAATTTCGAATACGCCCCAGCTTTTGCTATCAACTCATCATGCGCCCCAACTTCTATGATTTTACCGTCCCCAACGACTGCAATGGCATCGGCATCTCGAATTGTTGAAAGGCGATGTGCAATAACAATCGTTGTTAAACCCGTGTTGCATAATACATTCAAAGCCTCCTGAACTAGTCTTTCACTTTCGGCATCCAAAGCCGATGTGGCTTCATCCAATATCAGTATCTTTGGTTTACGAAGAAGCATCCGTGCAATAGCAATTCTTTGTTTCTGACCGCCACTGATCTGGCTCCCTTTGTTTCCCACAAGTGTATTATATCCATCGGGGAAGGACATGATAAAATCATGTGCACTCGCTTTGATTGCTGCAGCTTCGATCTCTTCCTGGGTGCATTCATTAAATCCGTATTTGATATTTTCAGCAATAGACGTGGAAAACAATACTGGTTCCTGTTGGACAAAACCGATTTGCCTTCGTAAATATTTGACGTTCAACTCTTTTATATTTATGCCATCAATGGTGATGCTTCCCTCACTGACATCATAAAACCTTTCAACTAGAGCAGCGATTGAAGATTTTCCAGATCCCGATGCTCCACAGAGAGCAATTGTGGTACCAGATGGAATATCGAGATTAAGGTCGCGCAATACAAGAGAGTTCGGTCTCGATGGATATCTAAATTGAACAGCCTTAAATTCAATATGACCAACAACGTCATGTTGTATTCCTTTTGTTGAAGATGAATCAATTTCATAAGGCGGCAAAGAAAGTTTAGACGAGGTTGGGACAACAATACTGCTTTTCGGATCATCTCTTTTTGTATGATCACCTTTGACACGTTCAATTGCTTTAAGGGCCGGCACACAGGCTACCCTTGCTTTACTGAAAGCCGATATTGAAGTAGCCGCTTGAGGAAGAACACCGGCAGCGAACATTATACCGAAGAGCGAACCAAACACATCAGATGCTCTGGGATCACACGATACATTGCCTAACCTTGCAGTAGGATCACATCCATCCTCACGGACACCAGTGTACAGTAAATACGAGCCATATAATGTCAATGTAATATTGAACAACATGAAGGTTGCCATCATAGAGCCATTCAAAAACCCTTCGTACGCAACCAATCGTGCAGATGATTTGAGTGCCTTATCAGTGGCAGCTTTAAACTTCTCGATGCAAACTGAACACGCATTAAGTGATAATACCGTACGAATATTGCTCATGGTCGAGTACGCAACCGCCCCAGCCTCGGCGTAGGAACTGGTACTCATCGCACTTTTCGACTGATTGACTTGAACGAGAAAATAAAGGGGTAGCATTGCTAATGGTGCAAATGCCATGACAACTAAAGTTACTGTCCAACTGGCCCAAAAAGCGTAAGCTATCCCGCCAATAACTGTAAAGGAATATTGGATAGCTTCTGCAAGTTTTCGTCCAACGCCTTTGCGATAAATCGCTGAGTTCGTTGTGATCAATGTCGATGCACCCGAAACATTGTTGATATCAAAGTATGCCATGTCCTGTCTCAGCAATGCTGCAAACCTAGAATCAGGCGTAAACGTTTTGAGGTCAATAAGACATAAATTCATTTACTCGTGTTACTCACCATTCTGATTTCAATGAATTTGTCATCCTCGTAGCAGAAATTTCAAAGAAAGCTGTCTGTGCACAAATGGATATTAACATCATTATTCCAATAAGCATAAAGGCGTACGCAACTTCTGTAATATCGTCCAAAAAATCAGATCCTTCGGCGTCGGCACTCAATTCTTCAAAGGTCTTGGCAAAAATGTATGCTTGGAATGGCAAACACAAGCCGGAAATGATGGCAAAAACCGTTCCCAAAATCATGCACGCATCTCGATTCCCACCTCTGCCGAATGAAAGAGTTTGGGATATAGATGCACCAGTAAGAATTTCATCAGCTTCCGAACCTTGTTCAGCATTTTCAGAACTGTTCAACGTTTTACCCTTTTCGGTGACTGACGTCGAATTTCCTTCAATATCCGTGTTCACGTTGTTCGAAGACATGATGGATGGATATGAGCAGTCCCACGAACGTTATTCAAATTGAATCTGAATCTGAACGAGCGCGTTTACTAAAACGTTAGCTCCGAAATAAATCACAAAATAAATCTTAAAAATATTTTATGTCACGATTGAAATGCTGATGGTGGTTATCTCGCCTAAATGATACTCACAGGTACTAGTCAACACTGTACTATAATCTTTTTGTGATCAAACAAAATTGGTGGACTTAACAAAATTGTTCACCGAAAGCAAGGATCGAAGATTTTTCGAATCAATCGAAATCGAAAATGTGTCAACGGATCTTGAGAGTGGGACAAGTGACTAAATACGAGCACCCCACTAAATACGAGCACCCCCTAGATATGTAGACTCTACATGGACATTTGTGCGTAAATTCGAAAAATCGTACATTTATAGCCTAATGAAAATCCAAACCATGTACATTTATACATTGCACGGGTACATTTTGTAGACATGTAGATTTAGTGTACATTTAGAGAGATTTAGAGTATGCTGTATGCTGTATGCTGTATGCTGTATGCTGTATGCTGTAGAGGTGTTAACGGACGATAAAAAATAAAAACTCATTCGAAATTCGACCGAACGCGAACCGAGTGCTGGAGTCGAACAATTTTCTTCGTCGATGACAAAATCATAAATTTACCGACGCATATATATTTAAGGAAAAGTCCTTTTGGTCGTGCTACTTATTGCACATAAGCAATACAAGCCGCCAAAATCCAACATCCAAAATCCAAAATCTTTACTTTCACCAAATACATTTTTGTTTCATCAAAGCAACTCGATGTCAAACACAAACCATGATAATGATATTATATATTATTACAAATGCCACTAACCCTTATTACAAATTACAATTACCAATGACCTTCATGATGATGATGATGATGATGATGAAAAAGAAGAATGTCATTTGTCATTTCTGTTACTGTTGCTCGTAACACACATGTTAGAGCTATTAACCTTTTGTTATCGTGCACTGTGAGTTCATGGACGAAATGTATGGGCCCCGAACTCACAAGGCGACTCATGCTCTATCGACGCTCTGCTAATTTTTCGACTCATCTCCTTGTACCGACGCGTTGAATCGCCTTCACTTAGAATTTTTTCGTTACATATTATAGAGTGGGCCCAAATTCTTCATTGTACACTATGAATTTTGTGCTAGCAATATATAAATATTCATGATGGGCTGCTCATTTTCTATTGATATCAACATCTGACTGGAGTTTATCTGGATTAATTCGAAGTAGAACTTTCAACGCAAATGAATTAGTATTCTGTGCATCGCGAACGCTCCTCCAGTTAAGAATGTTAGCGAGGTTGCAAGAAATCTTCATCTCCGGAAGATGAAGATAGGATGATGAATAATCTGTTGACATCTTCTAATATCTACCTTCACTTATGAAAACGTATTGAATGGCGTAGGTTTGCCGATTAGATGTGCTATATCAGTAGACTAAGGGTGCTATCGTACAAGAGAAAGAACAAGGTTCTTTATTAACGACTTCTCTTTGTCGTGTCGCATTTATTGTTTGGTTACCAACATTGCTTTGGATGCCTTTGATAAATTATGATGGAACTGTTGGTAAAAGATTGGATTTAAAAAGTTCAAGGATATATTTTTCTATTAGCAAAACAAAAACGAAAGTTTAAAAGTTTAAGAAACGTTATCTATTTATTCGAAAAGTAGTGAGGGACGGGCATCCTTTGTGAAGTTTGTGAGGTATCACCTTCAACTTAGAGAAAGAGCAGGAACAACACCGAAACTTTGTCCTCATTGACTTGTCTTTTGTAATTTGGTATGTATAATCTCTACATCTTTGGCTGGCGAAAGGTGTTATGAAGGATACAAGATACATGTCCTCCAGAATATATGATCGCAGTAATATAGGCATTAAAGTTACCAGACGCAGGTGAATTTTCACTTTTCATGCTTTGATTGCAGAATGTTGGGGCGACATCTTATACATCCTAGTGAGAGACAAGAATTATTGCTTGGGAGGCCACGACGCTTTCACATTACCTGAAAACCAAGGCCAACGCTTGGTAAAGTCGTAGTTTCCACGAATTAATTATTTTGAATGCTCTGTCTATTTCAAGTAAAGAAATAGTGGGGTTACATAGTTCTATAATTTTTAAACCTAAAGAAAGAAGTAAAAAAAGCTAGACTTCTTCAGTATATTTCCATCAAAATATCAATAATTTATTCGTACATAAAAAGCTGGGAAAATACATGTGGATACAATCACAATTTACCGCAAGCTTGTTTTATCCCAAGTTATTGATTATTGAATTTTACTCGTACATCCTCTTCCGTCAACAGACCATTTGTTATCTGGCTCGTATTGCCATTCATGGGTACAGGACGGCGATCCCATGAATTAATATCGAAGAAAAAGTATTGAGGGTTCCCATTGTTACCGTTTTGTGCCACACCATCAGAGGATTCAGCTTGTTTGAACCAACGCTTTAGATCGGCGTGATATTTCCATTTTCTTGTGTATAACTCTTGGGCCGCATACGCTTGCAAAACATCTTTTGGGAGAGCATAGAATATGTAGAAGAGAGTTTCTAGCTGGAATTTTGATAGATGACCAGTTTTCAATGCAGGCGGGTTCATGTAGTAACACATCGGCAATTGATAGTGAGGTTCTCTTGAAGTTGGATTTTCCGACCATGGACTTGCAAAGGTACTGTACAAATTTCCAGTAGTGTTCAAATTCAATCCAAGTGCCGTGAGATCGTTACCAAGTGCAAGGGCATTTCGATCGGCGTCCGACATTCGAATCACAGCGAGTAATCCTAACAACCCATAGTCTCCCGTTAGAGCCGAAGGTGGAGGTCCTGCTCCACTGCCTGATGGATTTGGGTTATTATTGTTATTTGCCAATGAAGCCGACCCTGCTGATGATGACGATATATTATTTCCACCACTACTGCCTCCATTATTGCTACTACTATTCGAAAATACGGCATTTTTATGTTGTTGCTGATGAGACGACGCCATCACGGTTCCATTCAGCTGTCTCGATGATATCGTCGATGCCCCAATACCACCCAATCCCAATGTATTTCCAACATTCATTACGCCTGCAGCTGGCGAATTGTTCGTGTGATTATTATTATTATTATTATTGCTATCAGAAGGAGCATATGATGGCGGAATAATTGATGAAATGCCGTTATTGTTTCCACCACCATTGTCCGTCAAAGAAGGAGGCGGAGCACCCGGTAATGCTGGGAAATCTTCGGTGGTCATATTAAAATTCGCATTATTCCCACCCGACATAGCCAGTCGATACAAATTGCTTTTATTTTGCTGTAATTGAAACTGCTGCTGTTGCACGCTATGCTGTAATTGCTGCTGTTGTCGATTGCTGTCCGTCGGTACCGCTGCTGTTGCCACCACTCCCACATTATTTTGTTGCTGATGCGTCGTTGGATTCAAGTTAAATCCACCCCCACCGCCCGTTCCAGCACCAATCGCTCCTCCCAACGACGGAAAATCAGACGAATTAATTTCAAACTGATGCCCTGCTCCTCCACCAACGATACCAGACAAGTCACTGTTATTATTATACAGTATATCACTGGCATAATGCTGCAGAAATGTGCCATTAATTTGCTTAAACGGGGCACTGTTATTGCTCCCAATACTCACGTGATCCGATGGTACAGGACCTCCTCGTGGCGACGTCGGCGCACTATTTCCTAAAGTATAACCCACACCACCAGTTCCTGAAACTGCACCACTAGCATCAAATATGCCGCCGTTGGAATTGTCGCTCGATGATCCACCGTTCATCATCGTTGAATGTTTAAATTATGCTCAACTTGTGTCGGCTGCTAGAGTTCGCAAGAAAAGAATGTGTGAGTAACGTGAGCGAGGAATCTGTACGTAGAAATTCTACAGGAAGAGTGTGCCATGATCCTGTGTATACGTTCAACTCTACAGTATCTCCATGAATTAAACTTAGCGCACCGCCCTCTAAATAAAAATAAATGCGTTCATTATCAATTGAGCTTAGCGATATATGTGGTGTTACCTTTTGTTACTCCTGTGTTTGTGTTGATACTGTCTGAGCAGGAGCTGACTTTCCAGCAGAACTGACCAAACGCGGAGAGGTAGCTAATCCATCGAGCGAATGCATGGACTGCTCGCGTCTACTACAGGTTTAGCTAGCTGGACGTTATAGTTTACACAGGAGTGCGCGGAAATTTAGGGATTGGGATTTTTCCAACTGCCTTAATATTGTCAACATCTATTCTTGTGTAACAACTATATCGCATAATTTAATGCTCGTTCCTTCCAGCCGCTGCTGGTTCAGAAGATGAGTATTATAAAACACAATTTAACTCTAAAGGGAGATACGATGTTATTCATCAGCCGTGTTTTCATAACGATGATCCCAAAAGGCCATTGGTAAATTTGGCAAAGTTTGACCAACATAACAACATATAACTTACAATGATACAACGAAATCATTTATTAATATATCTTTGCTCATAATTCCGATCTATTGCGTTTCCATTTATTTGCCACTTTGGTTCCAACAATGGTCTTAAAGGAAGATGTCAACCTTTTAAAGTTGGGCGAAGATGATTCATTGATGCATGATCGAGCTTTCTTCTTGGAATTCTTACCACCACTACTTTTCGCACATGCCTCTATCTGCTTGACACTATTTTGCATGATATCGTATAGACTTTCGACAGATTCGTAATTGAGCAATGGTTCCTCTTCACCTCCATCAATTGTTGCATCAATTTCATTCCCACATAATTCACCATGATAGAGAGCAGTATTTTTATCGCCGCTGTCGTAATTGTAGTCATCGCATAGCTGCTCAGCGATTAGATATAAAGGTAGGCACAATTCAGCAATTGTGAATGACCTTCTATCTTTGATTAATCGTGCCATTTCTATGGCATAGTTTGTATACTCTTCAATCGCCTTTTCGGCATAAATTCTATAAGTCTCTTGTCGAAAGCCTTCTTCGATTGGGAAATGTTCGTTTTGGTCATTCAACAATTGTTCTACACCCATCAAATCCAATGGACGACGGAGGATCCATCTTCCAGCCATATACGATGAAATTTTTGTCCTTGACGACCGCTTCTGTAACGTTTTCAATTGCGAAAAGGTCTTAATCCCACCATTCAGCGTCACTTTCAAATCAGGAAATTCAGCTGCAATTCGTTCTACGAACGAATAATTTAAAGTTACAACGTCATTCTTCCTATTCTTCACAGGAGATAGACCTGAAAGTATTGCAGGTCTAGCATGTAACACGACATGTTGGGCTCCTGCATCTCGAATTGTACGTAAATAATTCAACAGGAATTCGTAATCTCCATCGTGCAACGGTCGCATATTATCTAAATGATCGAAAACGGCAATACGACATTTGACGGATATCTTGGGTGCATCCCTGAAATCCAAACATTTTGAACCTGACAATGCCTTTTCTATGGATGACACCAACTGACCGGTCAGTGATGCATCCTTCATGAGACTTGCTCCATATGTCGCCGCACCGCCACTCTCAATACTTGGACAGCCACAATTGATGTTTATTTCTCGAAAATTGTAATGCTTCAAAATATTCTGCACACAGGCTTCCATACGTTCTGGATCATTCGACCCCAACTGCAGCACGAGACGTGACTCCTCATCATAGACATCAGAACTTCCCAGGCGCTTTTCCAATGCACTCACTAAATAAGCATCCGGGTATTGTTCTTTTTTGGGATACAAATCGTCTACCTTTTCCATTTCTGTCCATTGGAAAGACGATGGGGATAGAATGTGACACAGTTTACGCAAGGGTGCGTTCGTGTAACACTGCATGGGAGCAATGTGAAATTCATTGCGATTGTCGGACATCGATACCCTGCTGATGGTGGATGATTCCAATGCTAGGTAGTAGCACAAAATAACTGGGTATAAAAATTCATACATGATACACATTTGATTTGCTTTTCAAATGTACATTTTTCCACTGCATACAATTGCTAAGTTCGACTTTGGTAATATTTGTAACAGTATATTGCTTAATTAAAAGCTCGTCCTCTTCATGTGTCGCTGGATCGTACTCGGAACTCGGAAGAGGACTAGTAGCAATTAGCAATTGTTGTTGAGCGAAGAGAGAGAGTTGATGTTTTTTCAAACCTGAGAAGTTTATTTATTTATTTTTAAGAGAAAATTCACTAATCTGTTTCCTTTTTGGCGTAAATTTCACTAATCTGTTTTTTTACTGACATTTACGTAGACATTTCTTACTTAACAAATTTGCTATAAGTAATTTTTCACGTTCGCATTTTTCATCTCGCAATTTTCCCCGCTTAAATGACAAAATTAGAAATTTACATATCTTTATTTATTTTTCATTACTTATTGTGGAGACGTTTCGGTCTTGCCTAGTACA
>Ga0209092_10001034_pt1 | contig 28083 bp, 22 predicted proteins | sample FraStrMetagenome_FD_187446 | JGI IMG/M metagenome (GOLD analysis project Ga0209092, IMG submission 187446) | Marine eukaryotic phytoplankton communities from Arctic Ocean - Fram Strait ARC3M Metagenome (SPAdes) (version 2) | ecosystem: Environmental > Aquatic > Marine > Oceanic | place: Fram...
AAGCAGATCGTTAAATCAGATGAAAAAAAGATATTTCAACTTGCTGAACCTCTATCAGGAAAACATAAAAAACATAAACACAGAACTATGCTTTTTGATGGATTCTTTTTCGATCCTCAAGAGGGCGAATCGCATAGTAAAAAAGTGAAAGAACGAGATGTCGAGATTAGCTTCCATGAACCACTTGGCGACTGTAGCGAGTCGAATGAGAAGAAAACAACTGACGAACCTAAGGACAGTGGGAACAAATCCTTCCTGGTAAAGGGAAAAGGTCACAATGAGTATGGCGCATTTACATTAGATGGTACATATTCTGTAGAAGAACCCAAAGAATCAACAGGAGAATCAGATTCTGTAACTGTCATAATAACATGTAAAAAACGCTATTCGGTCAGCAAATCTTCAAATGGTCATAAAAGTGATGAATACTACAGCGAGGAAGAAGAAGATGAGTATAATGCGGACGAGGCAGCTGATTTTGACGAGATTATTGCTCTTAATGAAGAAGCAAATATGTCGGTCGAAGAACTTAGGAAAAGGTACCTCTCAGCTGAGAACTCAGCAGTTGATCAAGCAGTTGCACCGCCACACAAAAAGTTGAAGGCTGATGATATGTCAGATGATGAGTATGGATTTTAGTGCAATATTGAATCAATTTATAAGTTATCTAGCTTTACATCATGCAATTATTATTGGCCCAGAAGTTATTAATGCTAGATAAAAAGTCTTGGCATCGGATAATATATATTAACTTTTCTTCATAGATATGCTTTGGTGTTTATTCGCTACTCTGGCACGTTCTGTCTGTATCAAACGATTGTTATAGTTAGAATTGTACCCCTAATTGTAATTTTAATGGTCAAGTAAGGAAAAGAGTGTATAATATGGAGGTTCTGTACTATGCTGAGAAATAATGAAATTCGTGCACAACATCTAATTGTGAAAAGCTCGCTACGTACGTAATTATGCTTGTTTATATTTGCAGATAAACCAAAAGTAAATAGAGGCGAAGATGATCATATAGGACTCTCTAGAGATCATATGTCAGTGTGAGTATCAATAAATAAATAAATAATTGGATTTTTCATGAGCCACAAATAGCATTTTGCTTCAGAAAGAGCTGTCTGTATGATGTTAGGATTGAATCTGTAATCATTGATTGCTTTTCTTTTGAACACATGAACTGATAATAATATTGTTTTAATAATAGTGAGTTTCAATAGTCACAAGCAGGTTGTATCATTTTCTAAAAACTTAAATGAAAAAGTATACACACTATTGAATGATTCTTCTGGTTTTCTAGCATTTTACAAAGGATGCTTTAATTGAGTGATGAATTCTGAAAAATCTTACATATGAGTCCTTTTGCGTGCGCTATAAGAATTGAGTTATGTAGAGTAGAGCAAAGCAAATCTCACAAATATCTTTGAACCCAAACAAGTAATTGAAAAATTCCCTTACAAATAATGTAAAATAATCCTTTGAAATGTTTTCATAATACAGCGAAAAAATATGAAAATCAATTTTTTCCACCTCTGCGTCTCCCACGGCCAGACCTTCGTCCCCCGCGATTTCTCTTTGCTTGCGAACCATTTCCTGCATTCAAACTTATTTTCCTTGATTTTGTATTATTAAGTTGTCCGAGGGAGGAAGGCATTATTGGGCGTTTGCGCTTCGTTACTTTCAGCAATGATATTTTAGTGCTTGATTGAGATCCATTGACATCTTCATTCTTGTTTGATGGTATTGCTGCGTTACTTGGGTCACTATTGTTATCACCAAGCGAGGCCTTAGACACCTCATTTTTTTCTTTCCTATTTTCTTCTTCATCCTCGCCGTCTTCTTCGCTCGTTATTTCGTCATTATTTGCATCATCTGAAAGCGTATCTTCATTGGAATTCTCTTCGTCTTCTTCCTTTTCAGTTTCTTGGATAGCGGGTAAAGTAGAAACTGCAATACTTTCCTTAATTGGATTTTTGGGCACTAACTTGGCTTCCTTTCCCCGAGGAGTGCTCTGCTCTATATAGTATCCTTTTGCTTTTTGCGTTACATCCGATGTAATGAATTGGTCGAAGATTGATTTCTCAACTTTCCATCCAGCACAAGCATCCAAAGCTTGTTCGACACATTTTTTGATATATTCCTCTTCGTTGTCATCACCTTCACTTTTTGGGATCGGAGGGGCTTTGAATTCACCAGCGTACACTTTCAAGTTTTGTATGGCAGTTTTTTTGTAGGCTTCCAATTGTGACTGATGCAATTTGGTCATTACTTCGTTGTGGCTTGATTTTTGAGATGTTTCCTGTGGGATTGAAATAATTTTTAAGCACACATGTGCATACATCAATAGCAGAGTTAGTTTTCCATGGTGTGGTCATCATTTGATTTATGAACGAGTTGGTCCGTTAGAGAAAACATAACATCAGAATGAAAAGTAAGATTCTTTCAGTGATGGCAGACAGTGATATCATTCCACACAGAAATTCGAGAAGACTCTTCATGTTGATTTCGAAGGCATGCTGGTCATGTGTTGGGCAATATTTAATCTCTTTTTTGCGAGTATAAAACACTGCAGCGTAGACCATCCTCGATCACTCTAGTTATGGATACCAATGAAAGAAGTCCATCTGAAAGTAGTGAAGTAAAAATATCCGATACATAACGAACTATAGCTCACCAGCTTGCATAAAGCATCTTTTGCTTTTTGATACGACGATTCTAGGTCTTCATAATATATTGCTTTTCCTGCATTATGTCTCTCTAATAATGGTAAAAGATATGCCTCGCGGATGGATGAGGTTGTAGTCGTTGCTGTAGATAAAGAAGATGATGGTGGTTTTGTGCTCGATTTTGGTCCCAATAGATTAATACATGAAACGTTTGTATGAACATTCTCAGGCAAGTTAAGGAGAGCAATTTGATCGAAAACGGCTGCTGCTCTCGAATTAGAAAAGTCCATTTTTAAAACGGTTGGTTTGGATTTGAAAAATTGCTGATATTCAGTCAAAACGGTATTGTCTGCTGCTGACAACGATGGATGCTGGATTCGACCGTTAGATTTCAATTTTAAAGAATTCCGTGGAATAACAAAATTCATAAAAATGTCATGACGTAATAAGTAGGATATCAGCTTATATGATAGGCTAAACAACTTCATGAAATCTCAGCACTTCAGTTTAGTCTAAAATCACATCCTTTTTACAAGCTAATTTAGTGTAATGTAAGAGTTGCAGTTGTTAATTACATTTCACCACCATTGCAGTTGAGTTATTCCAAGCAAAAGAAGTCGCCAATTTAAATTTCTCTCGACTTCAATTATTGCAAAACCTTTCGAAATGTTGTGTTGTTTCGATATTCCATCGCACTATTCCCCAGTTGATACATCAGAGGAAAGCCGCTATAACCACAATAATGCAAAGAAAGGTCCTTCCTCATCGATAGCAAATTTTCCAGGTAGACGAGCAGGAACGAATTCTAACTTGAATAATTCTCAACATGCTTATCCTCATTCTGCCAATCAATATGGATGTCAATATGGAAAAACGAATGGGAACGCTCTTGCTTCCTTTGATCCTTCAAAACATGAAGCGTTGAGTACCAATAGGAATGGACCCTTGGTTTCAGGTAAGTTGCAACATTTAATAGATTGGCGATAAATTTACTTTATATGGTGTTACCAAAGCTAATCAATAATACACATCCTTTCGTCAACCCAATTTAATTTGATACAATAGTTACTATCCCAGAAGGAACATATGCTGGGCAAGTTATTCATGTGAGTTGCCCAAATAATAGCGGTAGACTCATTGCTGCTACTGTCCCAGTAGGCTTAGGCCCTGGATCAACATTTATGGTTCAATTTCCTCCTTTTCAAAATTCCCCAGAGTTGTCAGGACAAGAACAAAATAAAAGCCAATTTTTGAATACCAATCGTGTAATTGTACCATCCGAATGCCAAAATCATGCCAAAGGTCTATCAACAGAAACTACCATTCTAGCCCTTCCTTCTCCAGATAGATCTATCCCAACAACTCAAGCACCGAATCATTCATCCAATTATAGTATTGAAAGTAACAATGATGAAAATTCAACTCCCCTCACGAAGTTTGTTCACGTGAGGATACCCCCGGGAACACAATCTGGGACTACTATACATGTTGCTATTCCAGGGGAAGACCGTGTGGTGGCTGCAACAGTTCCTCCTGGTGACATTTCAGAATTCCAGGTAGCTTATGAGCCTCTTCCTACACCTAAATTTCCCTCTATGCCAGTTGTATCTTCCTCTCCTATAGTATCACAATCCCCACACCCATTTTCATCCACAACCCAAACACTTCAACAAAATATAAATCAAACGCAAATGATATTGGTCAATGTTCCTCCAGGAGCAACTCCTGGGACAACTATACATGTTCCAATTCCAGGTACATACGATCAGTACATTGCTGCAACGGTTCCATCTGGAAGGGTTTCTCAATTTTATGTCTCATTTACACCCGCCTCCTCTACTAATATAAATAAGAATTCGTTAAATGCCGCTTCAACAAATCCATCTCATCATAATCCAAAATCGAATACTTTCAACAACCACCACAACAATAACGGTAGTGGTATGGGTACAGCTGGAATGATTGCTGCACCTCTGGTCATTGGAGCTGCGGCCTTAGCTGGAATGTCTATGATGCATCACGACATTCAGTATACTGACTATAACGATGATAGCAATGAGTATGAACGATATGGTGATTTGAATCTTGATAATGTAGATAAGGGTTATAACGATGGGGATACAAATCTGGGGATGGATAATGTCGATTTTGGTGGAGGCGACGATTTTGGAGGAGATTTTTAATATGGATGAAAGAATGAGACAGAAAGTGGTTCAATTGCTTCAATTATGTGTGATTTGATTTCAACTTGAAAGAAATCCCACAATCTATCTTTTGTGCTGGTATAGGTGTAGAAGGTCTCCAATAGACAATGATTCAAAGACGCGATTAAACAATATTTTCTGGCAATACTTTAAATCTGCCAAATGCGATGATTCAATGTTGCACAATTTTGTTATTTTCCTTCATTTTGAAATTCTGGAGAGTTGGAATAAGTAAATTTGAAAAGTACACAACACTATGGTTCATATGATATTAATCATCTATTCCGCAACTTTCTTCATAATTTCAAAATTTGTCCATTCAAAAACACCATCACAAATTTCTACGACAACATTGCCAGAACTATCATGACGACCAATCCATCAAATCCTAATCCATCCCATGTTCAAGCGCATGTGATGCGTAAAAATGCAGAAGAACAAAGCATTCTATTCCAAGATTTAGCAAAGTGGGAAAAATGTATGAAGCAGCGTGATAGTAATCTTCGGAATCAAAATGAGATATTGAAGGAAGAAAATCAAAAAACAGAATATGCCAAAACCAACTCCAACGTATCAATTCAAAGAGAGATTAAATATGATAAAAATGAATATTGCACCACTTCCTCTACTCCTCCGTCCAAAATACGCCAACAAAAAACGAATAATGTAAAGATGGTGCCACAAAATGAGAATTATCAAGCAGCCCCATCCAAAAAGAGTTCACCAATAAAAGTAGATGAAAATATTCAGCAAGCATATCATGTTACATCCAATCAGAGACAAGTTATGAGCAAAGAGGAGAGAGAAATGCAGGAGAGAAAGAAAGGAAACGAATTTTACGTGGTAGGAAAATATCAAGAAGCATTTCAGTGTTATTCAACATGTCTAGGAATAAACCCTAAATCGATGCTTGCCTATTCAAATCGATGTAAGTTTATTTATTATCTTTTCTGTTGCTAAATCATGATTTGGATATCGTTTTTGGACAAAATATTACATATAGCATAAACTCATAAAATGACCATTGTACTGTTACTGCCATGCCAATGTGCTTATTTAGCTATGACAAATATCAAACTAAAGGATTGGATCAATGCGGAATTAGATGCTTCCTGTGCCTTAAGGATTAATCCCAGTCATATCAAATCTTATCAAAGGCGAGCAAAAGCACGGGCATCACTTGGAAAATTACGTGCTGCTGTGCGAGATGTCAGGCTTGCTCAACATATTTTTTCATCCTTAACTTTGGAAGATGATAATCGACTTGATGAAAAAGTTGAAATGGAGCTGAAAGTTGAAGAACAAAAATTTCGAAATGAGCTAATGAAGGCTGTGAAAGAAGCTCCAAAACGACGTATCATGCTCGTTATAAATAGAGCAGTTGATAAAAATAGCACAACTCTAAACGAGGATGAAACAAAATCAACTGACAAAGAAAATACAAATAAAGTTGATGAGGTCAATGAAAGTACAGTCCAGGTTGAAGAAATGAATATGAATAGTCGGAAAAAAACATCCAATAGGAAACGAACTATTCCAAAAACATGGCATGAATTTCAATCTATTTGGAGAGGTTGTGATGATCCTACGGAAAAATCGGATTATCTTCAAAAAGTAAAGCCACACAAACTTATGAAAATATTTCAAAACGGCATAGAGGATGCAGATTTTTTCGTTGACTTACTTGGAGTTATATTGCATCTTCGAAAGAAAAAGAGTGCATTTCACTATTTAGAGGGGTTGAGTAAAATTGACAAGATAAAAGTAACTACAATGATGATGTCTAAAATCCAGAGAAAAAAAGTAATACAGAATATAAAACAGGCTTTGGATGCAGAGGGTCATCCTTCAAATATACATGAACAGTTATTACAAAGGTTTGGGTTAACTTCCTTCGAAATGATATCTAAAGAAAATATTGAGTAATCATGCACACAAAAATTATGCATATTATGATTGTAAAACAACTCAAATATGGTTTCCCATATCCCATTGGATGTATCCGTGGTTCTTCTTTCTTGATTTAAAAGTAAATATCATATTATTATTGTTCTCAGCAGACTCTCAATTTTGCTATCGCCCCATCTGAAAAGGGGGCGAAACTTCGTTCCCTTTTTATTGAACACGGATTATAGACTGTGTCTTTTCTTTCATGTGTTCCCTTTTTGAATTTCATGCGCGTCTTTGACGCAATTCTCAAATTTTCCAATTGGATGTAAGAATCATATTTTACCCACTCCTGTTTGGAGAGTGTCCTTTGGAAGATCAATTTTTTTTAGAATAGACTGTTCGATATCGTGGCATCATATCTGATTCAATTTTATACATAACCTAAAAGGATGTCTTCTTCGAATAAAAAATCTAAGCGTCGCCAACATAAGTCTCTTCCCAAGTCTTTGACATCTTCCCCTTATCACTCAAGTTCCGTAATGAGTGAGCATAATTCTTCACCTTCGAGCAAATATCTATTTTCTCGTCGTGGAAAATCGCCTTATTCTATACCTTTGCAACTTCCAGAGCAATTAGTACCCTCATCTAATAGTCCCTCCAAGAATATTAAATCCAAATGTATCTCTGAGAAAGAACCAAAATTTCCTAAATATTTTCAACAAGGGGGGGAAACAAATACAAAAAATCTTCGTGGTTCTTCGGCGTCCACAACACAATCGTCACCTGAATCTCTAGGCCATTCTAACTCTTCCATTCAACGTTCACAAAATTATCAGGCACCCCTTTCTCCGTATTCAGTTGCATCATCAGTGCATTCTTTTGGCTTTTTTGGTTCACCTATGAACTCCCCTTATGAAAGTCAACATTCTAGCAAAGCTAAATATTTTTCTGATGGAATGAGTTGTAGTGGGTCAACTAACTTTTTAATAAGAAAAAAAAACACATTAAAAAAATCCGCTGTTTCTCGAACTATTATGTTACCATGGGAAGTAGAAGATCGTTTGATTTATGTTTTTGGTGAAACAGAGAAACAAAAAAACCAAAAACCGATAGAACTTCCAAAGGATAACAATGTTATAGCAAATCTATGGATGAAAAACGAACTAAAATGTTACGATGAAACTAATATCGCTAACCATAGCAATGACAGAAACGATAATGGAAACGAACTTGATGATGCGGAAACAATTGAGTCAGATACAGCGTATCCTCTCAATGATGAACGGGTATTTTCAACATGTTACAGGATTCAAGATGAGGAGGAACTGGATTATTTAACACGTCATTTAGATTACAATATTGAACCAGGGGAAGATAACGAATATGATATTCTTCATGAGGTACCAGGATCCTCGTTGTCAAACGTCAAATTACCTCCAGTAGAGAAAAGTCAAAAAAAGAATTCAAGAAAGAAGAAAAAAATAAGAACAGAAATCATTTATTGAAGCAAAAAATCTTATGTGTTGGTATTAGTAAAATGAATCTCTTTCACTTTGATGTAACTAGATATTTGCTGTACATGCAATTTAAGTTTTTTTTTACTTTTATAAAAAGTGAAATTCATTGATTAAAGCTTCTTTTTCAAACTTCTTCTTCTATGCCTAAGATGTCACAAGTATTTTCCTGCAAAATAACTCGGACTTCTTCTCGAATATGTGTAGCCTTTTCGTATTCCTCATCTAGCATTCGATCATACTTCCAATTCTCCTGTAATAATTGTTCCAGGACCCTCAATTGGTCCTTCTTTCCCCGCTCCATTCCCGGCAAAGTTTTGACCAGTTTATCAACATTTTCAGATTTTTGCAATACTTCATCTGCCAATTTTGACACCAATTCCACGTCCTGTTCTCGTTCCATTTCTGATAACATTTTTGAGTACTCTTGTCTACTTTTGGGGGTGGGTATTGGTGTTTTTCCATTTTCATTGGCCGATTTGGTCCTTTGAAGTAATTCAAGTACATGTGGGTCCTGTAGCTGAAGAGCTGCTTTAAAATCTTGATAGTCGCCATCAGTTTCACTCTTTAGGTAATTATTTAATTGAAGGGTGTTGTTTTGGGTATTACTATCAGGCGCAACAGCATCACGAAGCGTTCGTAAGGCCTCAAATAGTGATAATGAGAAACTGTCAATGGTGTCTTGCAGAGCCGTGACGGCATCTAGAGGTGTATCTGATGATTCATTGGTCTGGTTTGCGTTGTTTTCTGGAGTAATATTGGAATTGAGAGCATCGTTAGTAGTTAATGATTCTGTCATTTTCTGCTGTTGAGTATTCTTCCCTCACTCAATTGTACATCAACACTAATAATATCAATATTAAAAAAATAAATTACAAAGGCAATTGTTTTATTTTTTTCTTTTACGTATGTGCACGTTGAAATCGGTAGAAGTGACGAATGAAGAAACAAAATTATCACCATCAATTGATGCAATGCAATGGTCATGAATTCGCACTAAGGCATATAAAATATTTGCAAATAGAGTCAAGATTCGAATTCAAATCTCCGATGGATATTGTCGAAATATTGAATCTAAGTTAGAACCCAACATGAGATCCAAGAGGGCTTTCCTTACTATATTGGCATGTACACAAAACACGTTCTCAAGAGCACTCACTACTTCAAACACTATCTCAATCCAACATCTAAGCAGCCCCACACAGTCAAAAAGAATTTCTTCCATACGTAACGTTTCAGCTTTGCAACATCTTCATATCGCAACAAAATGTTATAGCTCCAACCCTCTCACTACATATGATTTAAGAACAAAATCCATCAAATCAGATACAATTACCCAAAAGTATTGTAACAAGCAAATTTTACAAACCAATCCCAGCATTCAGTCTCCACTTACTTCCAATATTACTCAACCTTTACGGAAGCTGCCTTTGGCTATCATAAAACAAGTTTCATGGTCCTTCTTTCCATTGCAAATATATCAACATGCACGTCCTTTCTATAATCTGGAGAGTTGGCAAGCTGCACCTGATGTGGAACAAAAAATAACAGCCAAAGGTGAAATAAAACCTCCAGAAAAGAAACATCAATTTACGAATATCTCCAATAAAAGTACAATAAAGCCATTCACACCGTCGAAACTTCCATCCAAAATCATCCTTGATCCTAACAAACACATACATGTCATTTACATAGATCCACATATTATTGTCTTAAACAAACCTTCTGGAATATTGTCCGTTCCTGGACCCAATCGAAAGCCTAGTCTATTGAATTTAGTCTACGATAATTTTGGTGGAAATGAATCAAAAAATATTGATAAAATGGTAGTTCATCGATTGGATATGGACACTTCTGGAATTGTAATTTATGCAAGATCGGATCAAGCTATGTTCAAATTGAACCAAGACTTTCGTGATCGTAAAGTAAAAAAAACGTATGAGGCATTAGTTTGTGGACATGTCAATTCTCCAAATAATCTAACATCAGAAAGTAAGGCGAGAGAGTACGAAACGTTGTATCAATATGATAAAGTAGAAGGAGAAATTGATTTACCATTACAAAGAGATCATCTGCATCCTCCCTTTATGCGAGTAGCAACTACTGAAAGTGAAATAGATCGATATCGAATGTTAGAAAAAATGCGCGATAAAAAAAAGTCTCAGGAAAAAAGTGGCAAAAGTCTTGGGAATCTATCTGGGGATAGTTTGGATTATCAACGACGCATGCATGCAGGATTCCAGAAAATGATGGGAAAAGAACCTAAACAAAGTTTAACACAATATTCTATTTTATCAAGAGAAATATATGAGGGTCTACCAGTAACACGAATGAATCTTATTCCTGTAACGGGTCGGTGAGTAAATACTATTATTGAAAAAGAAGAATGGAATTGAAAGACCTTGATTTGAATATTGTGTATTCTCATTTTGTATTTCAAATGTTGTCAGAACCCATCAACTTCGAGTACATTGTGCTGCAATAGGATATCATATCTTGTCAGATTCTATTTATGGTTACAGTGGTGAGGGTTCTCCAAATGCAGGACTTCCAGAATCATACTTTTCTTCCGATAATATTGGAACAGAACGCGTGGTGCTTCAGCGATCTATGAAAGCAGTTACGGATCAGAACGGCTTACAACTTTGTCTTCATGCGAAAGAATTATGTATTTTTCATCCAGTGACTGGTGCACCTTTGATTTTTAAATGTGATCCTCCGTTTTAGCAAATAAAGTGTATAATGCAGTGGTATGAGCAAATAAGTGAATCCGTTGGAACGAAAGTAAACAGTAGTCATTATCGGTTTGAATTATATTAGGCCTTACAATAGACATGCAATAAAAAAAGGTTTAATTACTGAGAAGCTGAAATTAAAATGACAAGTACCTTTGTATACAGAATATAGTATGTTGATGTTTGATATTTAGAGGAATTGATCAGCTCATGTGATGTCATTATGATTATAATGAAAATAGCACAAACGCCATATTATCAGCTTTGATATAACATAAAAGCTTACTTCTTGTCCTTAAATCAGCCTAATCCGGTAAGACACTTCATATTTAAATATTCATAAATCTCATTACGACCCTGTCATGGTCTATAACACCTCTCAAATGGAGAATGTGGATGCATAATCGACTGTATTTGATTTTCTTAAATTCTCTCTTTCAGCAGATTTCCTAATACTTTTGGTATATATCTGATGACTGTGGTGAATAAAATGACGTTAACATAAAACAAAATGATAGCACATAAGAGAAATGCTGGGAGCCAAAACTTGAATTTTTGAGCAGAAGGCCTCTTACTATTCATAGCTCTTCTCATATCAAGAACATAGTGAAACATTAGAAAGAACCAGAAACAAACACGAAATAGGATAAATGATATTCCAGATGCGATAGAGAAAACAAATTTTGTTTTTGGGAAAGCTGCTCCAAGTCCAGGAATACTTCCAAGCAGAAATCCATCGTCAAAATTAATATAGATGGAGGATATCATTGCTGGAATCTCACAAAAACTTGATGCAACCACATAAAAATGTATCCCACCTGGGTGAAGACTTAGCCATGCAATGAATGCTGATACAGAGTGATGCAAAAGGTTTATAGGTTCTTCAATGTGCTGGAAGCATTCATATGTATTCTTACACTGATACGCACAAAAAAGTAACGCACATTGTTGACCACCTGGGTGATATTTTTGCAATCTTCTCTCAAAGCCTGCAGGTTTCATTGCATCCTTGGATCCAAAAAATTTAGCCGTTAGTTCAGAATAAGTAGCTCTATGTTTGTATCCTAAAATTGTCATCGTTGCAGTGCACATAGTACACATGCCAAGATTTCGAGCAAGAACTTCACAGTTAGTTTCATCTTCTAAAATAGGGTGATACCCCTTAAGCAAGTGGGATAGCAAGTGGAATGTTTAGGGATTTTTGAGTGATCAAGTGGATAAAGCAAAAATTACGAAGACAGCAAACAATATGCTTACCTTCAAAGAAGCTAAAATCAATAATGTTAATTTTTGACACAAAGAAACGAACCCTATGAAAAGAATCATTGTCGCTATCGTTGATATCTTTGTTGGTACTTTTGCTGTCCCATCTTTTTCTTTACCGAGATCGTATGAATTTGTTGTCAGAAGAAGACGATGTTCACCCCAGAGTGGAATCCCGTTGGTAAGAAAGCCCATCTTTACAAAGACACAAATGCACGAAGTAAAGGACATAAAAATCTTAATTATCAACGTATTCAACAACAATAACGTACGCTATAGTACACATTCAAAATAATTTCGCACCACTTGGTTAAGTATTTTCGTGCAGAGCTGAAATGATATGCTAATTATCAATCCCATGCGTCCTCACAATACCTATCTTATTTTTGTTGTCTGTTTTTTTCTGCTTTCATTCTCAGTCTCCTTGTTTGCAGGGATTATAAAACTCCATCTAATGATGAATAAGGAAATATTTTCACCATAGGCACTGCATTGATGATCGCAGTCCTAAAATAATTAAATATCATACCTCTACTCTACTCCACATAACGATAGTTTTCTTTGGTAAAAAATAAAAATTAAAGTTAAATAAATATAAACCTATGCTCGTCCGTTTTCGGATTCCGATTAATTGCATTATTTAAGCTGGAGTGGGGTTAGTAATGATTGAATTAATCAGCACTTGAAGTTTGACAGGAATATTCCTGAGTCGATAATTCACTTTTTATTGGAAGTATTCGAAATGTGTTTTGTATTCGTATTCTTTGATAGATTCAGTTTATAAAATACATTTATGATTAAAGCATTAAGCCTTCTAAAATAAAACAAAAAAGAGATAAATGTACATTGCGGTGTTGGAATAAAATCTCAATTTCTATAATAATAATAATAATAATAATAATAAAAGTAACTGGTTATAGTCTATGAAACTATGTGGCACTCATTAAGGTGAGTGCATTGCATATTGCAGTGACCGCAGCGTATATTTAGATGGAGTGTGTAGGTTTATAAACAATCTTTGGAATCATATAATTCTATTTCAAAGATTTGATTCAAATGGAATTGAATCAGATATTATAGTGTAATCAAACAGCGCACACTGAATATGATCAGGGCCAACTCACGTCAAAGAACCAACATTTTTTATTTCACTATTAAAATACCTTATGGGATCAATTTTTTTTAAGAAATGACTTCTTACAGCAGATTAAATTTTTTTGTTTAATTTCATGTAAAAAAAATACGAATTAAAAGTACATGTGATCACGACAAGATTTGATACTTCGGAAATATATTTTGTGTTTGTTTGCGTAACAAATATTTATCAATGCATGTCAAGTTCAATATGACATAAATGCAAATTAAGCTTTTCCAATAAGAAATAAAGCGATAATCAGGGAGTATAGTCCAATAGCCTCAAGGAAAACAAGTGTGATCAAAATGCGAGCAAAGCCGCCAATGGTAAGTATAGTTGGTGTATGCAATGGAAGAAGACTTGTTTCCTCCGTCGCTTCTGCCGCAGATTTTGCTGCAGAATCATCCGTGACAACAGCTTTCATGAACAAACCAATTCCATAACCGCTTGCAGCACAACCGAGACCAACCGTCAGACCTGCGGAGAAGAATTTATAGCCATCTTCAGGACTTGGCGATAAACCCAGTCTAGCGTAAAGAAGGAAGGCAATGATGGCTCCGTAAATTGCTAAGACCCCAGAAATAATGGTAGGGGCAAAAGAATAGACAAAATTCACATCAGAGGACTTTTGGGCTTTCAATGTATATGCGCCAGAATAAACTGTTGCGTAACTTGATCCAAGAGCTGAGAAGAATATTGCTAAGGCGGCACCTAAACCGGTCATTAGTTCAGGAGAGGACATTTTGTTGCGGATGTTATGTATTGATGTTATTTCTATGCAAGTTTCTGTTTAGAATACTTCACTTTGTGGGTGGGTCGAGACATTATTTTAATCGTAAACGACTAAAGAATGTTCATTTATTTATAAAATCTGGAAGTCCAACGAACAGAATGATCCCTTGACAACAACTATTTTGAAAAACGGACAAAGCCAACATAAGTTGTTCGTAAAAAGCTGTCAGCGTACCCCAGTTTTCAAATATTTTCATCCTCGTAGAAAAAACGTAGAATTAAATACAAAATTTACATATAGAAAAGACATGGTTGCATGCATGAATATCATAATAAGTTCAGACGTAGTAGTAGTAGTATGATATTATTTTAAGTGTCTATATAGCATCGAACTGAGACGGTTCCTACAATTTCACCTTGGACGCAAATCGTACGTACTAAACTTCTTTCGAAGATATATCTCCTTGTATTTGTGCACGCACAACCATAGCTATATATTAGTACAACAAAGAATTGTCCAGATAAAAACTCTCTTGCAGATATCCACATCAAAAACCTTCCGTCTCGGATAAAAACTCTCCTGTGAATGTTCTTGTCGAAAACCGTTCGTCCCGGAAAAAGATTACCTAAACCCCCCACGAGCATACATGAACCAGACCAACCAAATCTCTTAATAAATAGCAATTTCCAGCATCAAATAAATACTTTACTTAGGAAAATATTTATCTTGTAACGTAGATCACTTAGGACTTCGATAAATAAAAACAATCTCACGCTTAAGAGAAAGCTTGAATTGTGGAATGCGTCTTGTGTAGCGTCCTGGTGAACGAAGATAGATCATCTCCATAGCTGCTGTTGAACATAACAACCTTGGTAGTCAAACAGAGAGGATATCTTCATTTTTTTTCTCTAAATCAGATGTTTATTCTGTTCTGAACAGAGGATTCCAACGAATATCGGACTTGCTTGTGGAGCATTGTCAGTCCTGAGATATCGTGCCGCCGGTGATTTCGCCATCGAGTTCGACTCTCGCGCGTATCTTTCTTGAATAGTTTTAAATTATTAATAAGTTCAGACGTATTTGCATTTTTATTTTTTTAATAGAGGACCTAACCATTTGTCTTATGCCCAGACTATCTAGATTAAAAGATGGTTGAATGATAATTATGAGTTTAGTTTTACATTCATATTTTAATCACATTTTACACATACATCCCATACTGTATGTATATCAAAACCCACTTGGTTTCAATGGCGAGATCTTTGCACATCTGTTGGCCAGACAGCTATTCAAAGAATTCTCATTGCATGTCCAATGGCAACATCACTCATATGATGATATTGATCTCTACTGGATGCTACTCAATGCATGCATGGCAGTTCATGTTCTTTGTCATTGAACTGGCTTCCTTGTGTTGAAGAAGACTTAATTGTTTTTATTTTTGTTGTTATTGATGACATAGTATAGGAGCAGTCACATGCTGCTTTGTATTCTAACTAAATATTTCAATGCTATTTAATTTATTTTTTTGGAGTAAAGGGTATGTGCCACAGCTTTTTATTTTGTTTTTCATTTCATGTAACAATTGATTCATCACTTTTACCATTTCTTCATGTTTACATTTTAGAACATGATCACTTGTCTCCACCGACAAGTTACATAAGGTACAAATATTCGATTCTGATTGACCCCATCTCTTTTTTCTCTCTGCTGTGTCCCACCATCGGTGTACACACTTTAATACGCTTCCTCGTTGATATTTGCCCCATCGGGATATTGCCACATCGATTGCCATCCAATTAATTTTATTTGCATCCGCACTAGTATTCGCTCCCCAAGAATTTAATGCAGCCATTTCTCCTGAGTAATCTCTTCTAATTCTCACTAATTCTACATTCTATTGCAAAGAAAAATGTTAAACAATTTCAAGGGGTGGGAAAGAACTATTCCCTTATCTGTTTCAACAATAAAATTGTGGTCCCTAAGGACTTGCAGAAGCGCATGGTACAATGGTACCATACAACCCTAAACCATCCGGATGAAACCCAAATGGAACTGACTATCAGTTAGCACTTCTACTGGAAGAACTTACGCAAGACAGTGCACGAAATTTGTTCCAAATGCGACACGTGTCGACGTTTAAAACGAACCAAGAGCTCGTATGGAAAGCTCCCTCAAAAAGAAGTAGAAGCTACACCATGGGATATGCTATGCGTAGATCTCATTGGTAAATACCAATTCACGCCAAAAGGCGGTGGAAAGAAGTATGAAATGACTACCAAGTCAGACAAGAAAGTTTACTTACAAGAAGTCACAAATATTGATCCAGCCACAGGATAGGTTGAGATCCATGCCTAACCGGGTGCACCTGCTGACTGTGTGTCCAATCAAGTAGAGCTTGCTTAGTTAACAAGATACCCACAACCAAGAAAGATAATCTTGGACAGAGGAAACAAATTCCTAGCCGAGTTTAAAACTCTCATCAAAGATGATTATGGCATTACACTAAAACCCATCACTGCTCAAAATCCTCAGGCTAATGACATACTGGAACGTCTACACCAAACAATTGGCAACATTATATGTACTTGGGGAAACTCTTGTGCTACCATCGTGTAATTGGCTTGGTGGTGGACCCCCGTTAACAAAATATACCGCAGAAACAAACAAACAAACAAACAAACAAACAAACGTACTATGAAAGTACAGAACATAGTTCTAGACGATGATAACCCGTGGGACAGCATACTAGCCCCCACTATGATTGCCCTAAGGGCAACTGTCCATACGACCACTAGGTTCACCCCTACGTGACTAGTTTTGGACGAGATGCCGTGTTAATCACACATCACGAAACTGATTGACACGTGATCAAAGAACAAAAGCAAAAGCTTATCAAACACAGAAACAATTGTGAGAATCATAAACGCCAGAGTAACACCTACAAGGTTGGAGACCAGATTCTTCTAAAGAACAAATGGAAAACGAAGTTCAATCAGGAAGCCTACAAGGGTCTGTTGAGAATAACCGCTGTGAGAAATAATGGCACAGTCAGAGCCAGATTTGGCAGAGTCACTGACACTAATCCTATAGGGAATGATACTACGTCCATCATGAGAGAGTGTGTCATACACAGCAGTACGCATATGTTAATATAATGATTAAATGAATCAGGATGATTAATCCCATTTGCTTTGCAAGACGAGTCATACGGAAGAATAAGAAGATGAGGGTCGTGCGCACGAAGTATCTTCAGTTGATTTTGGAGCCACACTCTCTTAGTAACTTGTGCATTCCTTGGTTTGCCGCGTTGAAGTTCACAATAGGAAATAAAGATTTGCACTGGTTCCGTATGTAGGTTAGGTACTGGACCCTTTTCTAGATTTGTAAAATTACTGCCTGTTGTAGCATAGATTTCTTGTTCTCTACTCTTTTTCTTTCCAAAGTGACCTTGCATGATAGCATTCTTTCTAATGCCCATCCCTCTGCCTCCGTGAGAGTACATAGAGCCTCCCGGCATCGTAATCGGTGTTCTATATCGTTGGATCAGAGCGGATGAAGTTAGCTTTTTGTCGGTTTTTTCTTGAATTTTTGGATCGCGGTGCAATTTCCTACGTACGTAGAATTCTATCTCTTTGCCATGATGAAGTCCTTAGTTTCTAACCAGAAAGATAAGGGTTTCAATTTCATCATTGGGCATGCAGTTTTGTCTGTAGTGAAGATTAAAAAAAAAACTTTTTGAAACGAAGGCATGATTATAGTGTGTATTGTTGAAGGCACTTATCTCATCCAATAGGCATACAATATACCCAAAGTACAATCTGTAGCAAAAGGTGCCTTTGGATTTGCATCCTTCCAGGAGTTTGTTGTCAAGTCCGTATTTATTAAACAAATAATTCAGTGATATAACTATATCTTGTGACTCCTTTGTTTTTATGACATTTTCTCATATTGGATGATTGAAGATGTATGCACTCTTTCTCTATATTATAAAATAAATTATGTATATAGTTAGTTCTTTTTATGTGATAATTTGGGCACCACATACATGGTGAATATTTGGCAATAATGGCATTCTTTGTCGTTGGTGTTTGGCATTCGTTTTCATCAATGATTGTACATTGTGTGTTATCCTCGAAATCTAACATGCAGCCTTTTCTGTATGTATCCGATTTGTACATACCCCTGGTGTGGCTTCTGGTGAGACCCATCAAAGATCGTTTCCATCCTTTGTGTCTGCTGACAACATCCCAATTCATTTTTACATGTGGAAAGAATTTCCACAGATGTCACTGGGTCAGTTTTGTTTGCAATCGTAAAAGTCTTTCTTTGTGTATTGTGTTTCTTATGAAGTTGCTTATGTGTCTGTACTTTGTATGACCTTCCTAACTAAAATAAAAGCGTAGTGAAGAGGATGGATGTGGTAGTTGTCTATATGTAGGAAGCTTCATGTCTGTGTGAAAACGTGATCCTAAATTAGCCGTGATATCTACATCGTGATTCATATTTAATAAACAGATATTTGGAGTTAATTTAGGGTACTGTGGGTTTGATTTGATTTTGGAGTCGTGGATATCCAACTGGTGAGAGTTCACTTTGAAGTGCGTTCTTGTTTCATGGTCATCGAAATAATCGTTTCTCCATTTTCCATAATGTTTAGGGTCTGTTGCGTCCAGAGTCGTAGATTCCGTCCATTTTTTTGCAACTGAGAGGAAGTGTTGTATTTTATGATGTAAGGATTGTATCATTTGTTGGAAATGGGTGTATTGGATGTCCTACGGACTTGTTCGTTTTTTTTTTCAATGATTCTCGACATGTAAGTTTTTGGAGATTACTTAGAATAGCTTTGCTAGCCCCACCCAATAAATTTCTGATGAGATGTCTGTTTATTTTGCTATTATCAAGGTCTCTTACTTACATAGCTATGTTCCGAGTTGACTCGCTATCCGTTATTATTATTCTTGGTATGCAAGATGGTAATGTGCATTCCTGCGTGCCATCGCATGTGCTTCACCATGCGCCACGTCTGTGTCCGAGGTGCCAATTTGGATGGGGAGAAATGATACTCTACTCAATAAAGGAATGCAAGGTTTGTCTAGCCACGATACGTCGGAGTTTGGATTATTTATGTTTTCGTTGTCTGTATCCATATCTCCCTAGCAAAGGACGAATGACGATGAAGTTAGATTCTGTGGTTGCTCCTTTGCATGACTTTGGTCGGGTTTGGTTTGTGTGTAAGCCCCATCCGTAGCAACGAATAAAGGTGATTTGGAAGATATTATCTGGTTCCATATGTGTTGGTGATCGTGGTTATGGGGATTAGAGTCTGATTGAGATTGTTCTGATGGGAGATCTATTTGTAGTAGTTTTTCGGCTTCCTTGCGTATGTCCATGCTTGATAATTCCCAGTAAGTGGATGGAAATTTTCGTTTTAATAAATGTGTCATGTCGATGAATTTCCAGTCCGATCGAGTGTTTGAAATATATGGTGCATTGCTTGTATTGGTCCATTCTCAATAGGAGTATAAAGAGATGAGTGCTGCAAAGTGCTCCATATTGGCTTCCTTCCTCCATTTAATCAGTTTGCGTATGGCAAATGGTGATTTTTCGCTATAGATAGGTCGGAATTTTCCCGGATTCCAAAGAGTAAAGGTGGTATGTTATATGTTTTGAACGTGTAACTATTGGAATCACTTGTCCTAGTACTGCATTCTGCCGAAAATTGAAATGAAGAGCCGAGGCGAGATAGAATGTACTATAAGGTGCTCTTCGTCTTGAGAGAACTATAGGTATTGTTGCTCATATGTAGTCAATGCAAATCAACGACGGTTTGGAGTTTAATAATAATAATAATGTTAATATTTTAGAAGGACTAAGTAAGTAGTAGGGAACGAACGTATTTGAACGCTGTTCATGTTATACTGCAGAGTTCTCTGAGCATATAAGGTCGGAGTATGTAGATTAATACTACAGCACTGAAGTTTTGGGGTTTTTGTGGGGGTATGGGATGATGACTGGATGGTATTTAAGGATCTGATTATGTGTCTTGCACTATGCAGCGAAAATGTGGTACCTAGCATTTGCTTTGCCCATTGTCCTGGTGTTTGAGCTTGGTAATTATTAGTGAACCATTTGGTCCCGTAGCTTTTTCGCCAGTTTCCGTTTGCGATTTTAAGAATGTTTTTTTTGTCGGTCTTTGTGGAAAGCAAGTTTTATCAGTCTGGATGTTGGTATCGATAAGTTGCGGGTGCAATAATCAAGAATGGTAGTTTTAAACATCGTGGTCGTGGTGGTAAGGAGAAATTCGGAGGCTATTGGGCCGATCATTCCCTGGTGATCGATAGTAAAGGGGAGTAGTCGGTATCTATGCGCAATTGCTTCTTGGGTAAGTTGATCGCCGGTTGCATTTTCATGTTTTTTGATTTTAAACTTCTTCATTTCAAAGGTCTGATGATGTTTGCTCATGCGGTGAATGATATCTGGAAATGAATCGGCATCTAGGATAGATTTACATGGTGGTATGACTGTGACATCTATTAGTGTTTTGGAGTGAACGTGATCTGTATTATGGATGGGGTGACATAGGACCACATCTCCTGGTCGTTTGTTAGGGGCGCTTGTGAATATATGAGGTAGTTCTAGATGGGTATCTTTGGATGAAGCTGAGGAAATAAGTGGTGTTATGTTTTGGCATATAAGATATAGTGAATCGCGAATTCGATTGTGTAAGTCTGTTTTGCTAGCTTTTGGACAGGTAAACAGATGATCGCCATAAGGGTCCATGTGTGAATTGCAGATGCATTTGGAAGGGAGTTTTGGCCAAATTGGTAGTCGCATTTTGCGTTGGAGGTATACAAGGAATTCTTGAGTTGAGAAGTGATTTGTTGGATCTGTTCGTGTGATGTTGTTGAGTGGTATTGAGGTAAGCGTGCTCATCATGGATGGGAAGGTTTTTTTCAAGGGTGGGGGGAGTCCGTGCCAAAGGAGCTGTGATCGTTTGAGGACAATGTCCTTTTGAAAGTGCTTGCTGGTGGCATGGAGGGACGAATGAAGGGTGAAGTCGAGGAAGCGGTCTCCTGTTGCTCTGCTGGATTTAAATTCGACACCTGTAATGTATTGTTTTGTTAATTTGGAGTAGGTTTGGAATACTGGTAGGGTAGAATGTTTCCAGGAGCGGAAGGAGAAGGCGATTGGTTTGGGGAGACTTATGCTGTGGCTCACGTTTTCAATATTTGGAGAAACTATGGGGGTTGGTATGAAGCCATGTTGGGAGGCGCGAATAGATTTCGCAAATGGGATGATATATGTTTGTAGTGCAATCATGGAGAGGTCAATGATGCCCATGCCTCCAAGTCCGGTTGGGGTTGTGGCTATGGCCCATGAATGATCAGGGAGGTCAAGGGAGGTTGCATCTGGGTCCCCAGTTAAAGTAGAGAGGTAATGTTTAGTGATGGAGTTAATTGTGTCTGTAAAATTGGTGTGATATTGTTTGTATGAAGGCATGTTATTTGTGTTATGAAGCATATCTGTGAAGAGCAGATGTTTGGTGTAATGTTGCAGGGAGAATTTGAACAGCGCAAGGGATATCTGAGGATCCTTGACTAGGTGTTGCAGCGAACGGGTAGCAGTGGAGAGTTTTGAGACAGTTTTATGTTGAAAGGTGGATACAAATGATTGTGCGCCGATGGGATGGCCCAGGATTCGTATTCCATTTACTATTTCGCCTTGTTCTACACCTCCGCAGAAGTTTTCCAAGGAGTAAATTAATGCTTCTAAATGTGGTTGGGGTAAGAGGTGGCGTGGGGAGGTACTTGATGTGAGGATTTTACACTTTTGGGGTTTGAGAAAGCATCCGAGTGGCGGGCCAAGCTCATTAAACTTGTCAAGGAAGAACTGCAAATCATCGTAGCTTATGCTAACAGTAGTGTCGTCGATATAGCATAGTGGGATCGCAAGTGATCCCATTGAATCATCGGATGGTATTCTTGTGTCTTTTCTGGTTTTGGCTCGTTGTTGCAGCTCAGAGTTAATAGGTGTGATCACGTCATGTAGGATAAGGCATGCCAGGAGAGCAGCGAATGGACAGCCTTGGCTAGCTCCTTCCCGGCGAAGGAAGAAGTTCCTGTTACCCAATTCGTCACGATAATAGCATCTCGAGTCATCAAAGTATAGAATATCGAAGAGTGGGAGTAAGTGGGCGAATTTGTCATGTATTATTTCTCGTGCTCGCGTCATACTGACATTGTTGAACATATTAATAAGGTCAAGGACCAGAAGCACTCTGGAAGGTGGGGAAGTGGATGGTTGGGCTTTGGTAATGAAGCGTTGGACTTGCGTTTCTATAGTGTGAGTAATGAAATCCATCCCTGAGGAGAGGCCTATGGCGAATTGTGTTGGTGCTAGGAATGAGGCTGCGGAGTCTCTTGTGATATTTACTGCATGTGCAGATGCTATTCTCCTCCAGGCTAAGCCAATACCTATTGGGCGGATGTCTTCGAGGCTTGGTGGTTTTTTTGTAGAAAGAAACGCTTTCGTTGTATGAAAGATAGCGTTTTATTTCTTTAGGTACGTTGCCAGTGAATATTAAATGGAAAATGGAGGCAAGAGTTGATAGGTGTAGATACTTTTCGTCGTCATCTGGTGTTTTGGCTCTGCTGAGGAACACGTCACGGAGGAAATCAATGCTGTCTGCAAGTGGGCCAGATGCAGTTCCTCTTGTGAGTTTACAGAGTGATCTTTGGATAAGAAATTCATCAGATAGGCGTTTTGTATAGAGGGTGTTGGCTGAGTTGAAAATTTCTCGATGAAAGGTAGTTGTTGGGCGAGGTATTTGTTGGCTGGAAGTATAGGAAGACCGGGGGGGATGCAGGCGTTGAACTTTAGGAAGATTCTCGGAGGTGTAGGGCATGGCTGGGAGTGGTTCGGAAAGAAGTTTGCTTGCCTTACGCCAGTCGTCGTTGTTGGCGGCATCATGGATTTGACGGGTTCGTTGTGTTTCTGTTGGCTTGGAATAAGATGGTGCTGCTTTATACTGCATTGCTTGGCGGTGAAGTAGTTCAAAGTGTCCTGAACGAAAGAGTTGTATGCGGTGTTGCATGAGTTTCTTGTAATTTCTGGGTTCTTGCTTCGCTGGTGGGGCTAATAGGGTGCCTTCTAGGAGTAGAGTAAGTTTCCAGAGGGATGTGGAAGTGGTCTCATGTGCTGGGAGGGATCGGTGATTGGCATTCACATGTGGCATCGCTGCTACAGTAGTAGAAACATAAATTAAATGTGCTATTTTCTGTATCTCTTTTTTAGTTTTAAAATCTATTAAGTGGTATAAAGATTTTCTAAACGAGAATGGGATGATGTCTAAATTGTGTAGGTATCGGAGAGATGTCTTCCAAGCTGCCTCGGTCTCTGCACATTGGAGAGCATGGGGGGGAAATCGTGCAAGAAGTATATCTGAGTTGACAACTGTGCGGATGGAAGCTTCGTGTTTTTGTTCAAGGTGTCTGGTCAGGGATTTGGAGGATTTAAACAGAGCAAGTTCGGAGCATGGGCAAAAAGGGCATTTGTGTACCTCTGCACTTGAGTAGAAGGAGTTTTGTATGGTCTGGATCTCGTGCTCAGTATGGGTTTCGCGGAGGTGCCGTTGCATTTTCAGCGGCATACCAATATGTAGTTCATGTGAGCATGTGGATATGGGGCATGTAATAGTTCGTTGTTGTTGTTGCCGGCCGCGCCTGACTGGAGTAGATGGGGTGGCTGAAGAGTTACGGGATGTTCTAGTGATCGGTGGCATGTTGGTCGGGGGAGGTGGTAATTTTTGCGCGTTTTTTGGAGGATTTCTTCTTTGTTTTCTTTTGTGTTTTGAAAATCTTCCTGTAAGCTTTAGCTGCGCGTTTTGTGTAGATTAATAGATCGGATTTGGCTCTGGACAGAGCAAGTTCTTCGTTTTGTGATTTGTACACGAAGTGAGATAGTTGGGTAAGCATCTTTTCTTCAAGAAAAGGTTCGAGGTCTGTGGGAATGGAGTCGCGGAGGGCGTCTTCATGCGATGTCATTCTGAGGGAAGAATTATGTTTGTCAATAATATCTTCACAATCATCTTCGTCTGAGGAAACGGATTCATGTGTTGGAGATGGCGATGGGGGAGTGTAGGTATTTTCCTTAGAAATATTAGTAGGATCTTTCAATGGAGGTGGTGGTGGAGTTGTCGGGTGAAGAGATGGTGCTGGGGTTATTTCAATTTCTTGAGTGGACAAAGGAGGTAGTTGAATTGCAGGTGGCGCTTTGTTGTTTGGAGAACCAGGGCTATTTGCAGTGGTGTGAGAGTCAACAGAGTTGGGTGATGATAGGGCTCTTCGTTTATTTGTGAGAGGTTGCAATGTGGGTTTGGGTTGGGCACCTGCTGGCAGGGAAGGGATGATAGGCGGTGGGCGGGAGGATGAGATGGTGGGGGATTTGAGTCTAGCTGGTGGTGCAAAGCGAGCTGGCGGGTCTGGGGCAGTGGATGAGCTTTCAGAAGAAATGGTGTCGTCAGAGGTGGTTGTTGTATGATCTGGAATGGGGGATATGGTGGTTGTTGTTGATGGGACGGCGGCGTTGAAATCATTCGTGAGGGTCATGCCCAAGGTTCGGGCATAGATATCAAGAGATGATGGTAGTGACTTGAGAACATTGGAAAGGAGTTTGTCTGGGGCTATGGGAGAGGCACCAGAGGAGACGGCTGACATGGGTGAGAGTATGGTAGAGCGTTCTATTTTGGAGAACCAGGATCTGATGATGCCTTCGGCTTCGGCAGGGGGGATTATAGTTTTAATGAAGAGTTTTGTACGAAGTGGCCTGTTGTTGGCATGGACGACAGTGTAGGAGTGAATGTGCTTGTTTTTGAGGATGATGTCTCTCGTGGTAGATGCAAGGGGATCTTTGAAGATAGGGGTGATAATGGTGGGTATTTTGGTGAGGACGTTCTTGCGCGTACGGATGTCATTCAGTGTTTGGTTGAGATTTGCGTAGAATGTTCTATGTGCGGCGTGATTGTTTTGGGCAGGACGTTTGGCAATTGGAAGGAAGACCACTGGTAGGCCAAGGATGATGATGGGCTTTGTGTGGGTTTGGGGAGAGAAGAGAATTTTGGATATGGTGTTTTGATCCTCAACATTCGAGATGTGGATGAGATAGACCTCTTCGAATTCATTCTTCTTAAAGGAATGGCGAGAGCGAGATTGTACGCCGAGGGCTTGGCGAAAGTATGCAAGGTGGTGAAGTTTAGATCCACCGAGATGGGGGCGGACGGCTGTGTGGATGCTGTTGGCGATTAGAGAAGTGTGGACATGTTTCCTGCCATAAAGCTGTGGTGGCAGGCCCGAGATGTAAGCAATGGGCTTAGAGATGGGGTGGTTGAGAGTTGGGATGATGAATTGAACTGATGCGATTGCTGATGGAGGAACGTCCAGGTCAAGAGGTGTGTGGGTGTGCCACCTTTCAAATACAAATGTGTGAAGAAAATTTTGCAAATCATCATATTGTGGGGTGTTGTGGCGGGCGTAGGCAATGTCCTGTCCTAGTTGAGAGGCGGAGGTGGTGGTGCTGAAGCGAATGGAGTAGGTGGGGGCAGAGCTAGTGGTTGACACATAGGTCACTTGGCGAATCTCGATTTTGTTGTGAATGGAGGGAGGGGTAGGTTGGGCTTGGAAGGTAAGCGCGATGAGGGTGCGGATGAATTCAGGCGCGGTGCCGTTGCTATGAAGGGCGTTCAGTGTGTAGGCAGTGACGGCGGAGTTTTTAGCAGCTGTGCGTAGTTGGCATAGAATGAACACAGAGTCAGATGTGTATTCAATGCGAGAAGGGATGTTCGACACAACATGTTTGTAGGATGTTGTTGATGCAAGTGATCCATCTGTGGACAGAGCTGGAGTGTTCGGAAGGTCGTCGGTCACGACAGGGTCGGGACGAGCCTTGGGAGGGGTGGATGGTGCTTTTGTAGCGTGTTCTTCGGGAACGGGGCTGAGGAAGGGAGCGGTCGGCATGTTGAGAGGGCTGAGGAGAAGAATAGGGGCAGGTAGGTGAAAGGTTGGGTGTCGTTGATTAAACGGATCAAAAGAATTTGTGTCGGAAGAGGATGGCAAACGGAAAAACGAATGATTATCTTCATTTTCTACGGAGTGATCGTACGTAGAGGATTTGGCAGGACAGTTATTTTGAGGAATAGCGTCCTTTGTAGTGCAAGTGGTCGTGTTTCCTCTGTAATTAGGAAAGTTCCACTTAGGCGATATCATTGAAGTGAGCACGAATTGAATCGAATTGAATAGAGTATTGAGGTCGTTAATTGTTGGGGTATTGAATTCAAACTGAAATTTGGATTTCCAACGGTTTGTGTCGTGGATGAGGGTTTTCAGCATGATGATAGCGGGATTCTGGAGATGGCCTGGTCGCGGAGTGTCGCGACAAGGGCCGATATGAGAAAATGAGGCATTGGTGTAAATAAAAAGGTGTCGGAGAAGGCAAGGGATTTGAGAGAAGAAAAGGTAGGTTGGCAGGGTTGAAATGTAGGTCGGGCGAGTGAGGTAATTTGTGCAAATGTGAGCATCCATGCGAGGAACATGGGAATTTCAGGGTGGGGTATTGCGGCGGTAGCATCAAAAGATTTGAGAGCGCAAAATAATTGGTGTGTGGGGAAACAGAATAGTTTCAAGGTATCTGGAGGTATCAAAGGAGGCGGCGGATGCGCCGGTGGGTTTGGGTTGGTCATTGTATCGTCTTGTTTTTGACATCAAGATGAGGGTGCGTTTTCTAACATAAAGAACATCATCAAATAAGTTAATCATTTTTTTTTATTTAATTCATATATTCAATTTATAAGAAATTGTGTGCTTGTTTGCAAATTTTCTTTTATTAACTTCTAGTATTTTTATTTGATTATTGGTATTTTATAGAAGAAGATTCCATTTGTTGCGTCGTAGATCAATATAAAATTGGATAAAAGTTGGCGGCAGATTGTTTGAAATTGAATTTGGTGTTAAATTGAATTTTTCATTGCATTATCACAATTTTGGCATAAACTCGTTCAAATACGGAAATAAATCTAAAATTGAAATTTTCATTTTGCATGATCACTTCAATACGTTCGTTTTGTGAATCAAAACAGAAAATTTATTTCAGCTTTTGAATTAAACTGCATGAGGGCAGTGTAAAACAATATTTTTTAATGATTGACTTTCGATGTGTACATGGTCCTTGGGTACTGTTTGAAACCCGAAAGAAAAACTTTAAAGATTTTTATTTGTTTTGTGTATTATTTGACTGGAATACTTCTAGTGACATGGGTGAATTCGATGAATTTTTCAATTGTTCATATATATGTCTTCAAAGAGAATTTTCTGATAAAATGCACTTCTATTAGCTATCTGCTGTGGAGAGATCATATTTTCAATAAAACTCATAACTTGATCTTTACAACTTCCAAAAAAAGAGGCTTCTTTTAACCTAAAAATCTGATTGAATGTTTCTTTGCAATCGGAAAATACCCAGATATGATGTTTCCTAAGAGACAAGAGTTTTCTCACGGTGGTGTTTTAGGCTCTTTTGCTAAGTTTAGGTTTGAATATCAATGGTGACCGAGGCAATGACATCAACGTTGATAATCAAGTCGCGCAATATTTGCTCTATTCGATAGATCAATGTCGAAGATGGATAAAAGACTTGAAAAGTGATTAATAATGCAAAAAAAATTCAGCCTTTTTAATATTTTAGGCCTATGCAACACGATTCAAAATGGGCAATTTTCAAGTGTATTAGGCTCTATTTGAAACAAGAAGGATTATTTGCCAGCGAAACATATAACGAATCTCACTTCCAAAGCACCAAAAAAAACGTCGAAAGCATCAAACTACAATTGAAATGAGAAAGAAAGACCCATTGGCATTATTCATTTTCTACATTTGTTATCAAATATC
>Ga0209092_10001036_pt1 | contig 28028 bp, 23 predicted proteins | sample FraStrMetagenome_FD_187446 | JGI IMG/M metagenome (GOLD analysis project Ga0209092, IMG submission 187446) | Marine eukaryotic phytoplankton communities from Arctic Ocean - Fram Strait ARC3M Metagenome (SPAdes) (version 2) | ecosystem: Environmental > Aquatic > Marine > Oceanic | place: Fram...
AAATGCGAAAGCATGTCAGATGGCTAACTAAAGAAATGGCGTTACAGGAGGAACTTGGAACCCGGGCCTTTCCCAGCGCTCAAAACCACACGAAAACAACACGAAAACAACAGACGTTTTTTGAAGACTCGGAAACAGCTCCGGAAACCATGTTGAAACTCTGTTGCGGTATGTTGTTTTTTCAATACACGACAACACGAAAACAACAGAGTTGGTAGACGTCAAATTATACGACAGCATGAAATCGATGGTACAAAGCAAAATGTTCGATCAAAACAGCTCCAAACTGACCGCTTTTCACATTCCACATCCGAACAAATTACAACTATTAATGCCGGTACATATACATCAACTAACATGTAAACATGACTCCTCATCTATCCCAACACCAGAAACTCCCTTCCAGCATAACAATGACGGGTGCGTTCAGACATCGGTGGGTCAGATCTTACCGAATCGACTGACTGTCCCGGTACGCTAGAATGTAAACGATCAATAATTATTATATCCTCTTCCACATTGGGATCTAATTGCATTGGATAGTATCCCATGTGTACTGGTCCGCCGTTAATGTCTTCGTCTCCTTCATCGTCGAGCAGTATTTTATCTTTGTTTAGGATATAGTTGTGCAAGATTGCACATGCTCTCAATACTTTCACGTGTGTATTTAGATTACCATTTAGGGGAGATTTTAAAACTCACCATTTACCTATAGTGCGAGCATTATTCCAAGTCGATAACAAGATTAAACATATAACAAAACCTAAATTTACCACTTAAACGAGCGAAGGACATTTCAATCCGAATCCTCGCCTGGCTCAAGAAAAATTAAAAGAATCATTCAATGGATTTGCTCTCTGTGAGCTCGTGAATGGCGTAATGAGATTTTCGGAAAGTTCAAACGCTGCATCACCGACAAAGTATGTACCGGCTGGCATATCTCTCAAAATTTTGTGACATCCAGCGTTGACAAACGACAGTGCGTCGTTTGTATTTCCTGTTGATGCGACACAAAAAGACAAATGTCTTCCTTCTACGTCACAAATCTCTAGACAATTCACGCCATAATGCTCGTAATGTCCTGAGAAGTAAGCCGTTTGATTATTGGCACAGTCTTTCTTTCTTGGCATCAGAATTCTTTGACAGAAACCGTCGATAGCACCAACACATTCATTTATAACACCTCCAGAGCTTTTTGACTCAAATCCTCTCCGAACTTCCTCCCAATGACCAATGAAGAGGACGAGTTATAACTATGGAGTAATCTGTTACTGTTACAAGACTTGATGTCAACAAAATAAGTATACAGTTGAAAAAATCATTTCAATGCAAGCCCTGCGAGAACCAACATCGCCATTTCACACCTTTCGTGGTCTCGTCGGACGGAATGTACGGTTTCGAAGCCAGAGCATTTCTCAAGAGGCTTGCAAAGTTGCTTGAAGAAGAATGGGACAAGCCCTATCCCACAGTACAGGGTTGCACCAACGCTCGAATGAGTATCACTCTAATTAGAGAAACGAATCGATGCATCAGAGGATCCAGGATCCCTGCAAGCCATATGTCGAATCAATTTCGTTGGGAATGAAGTGCAGGACTTGGACTTCTGAAGAGTGATAATTAGTTAGAGACTTTAAATGTAACAGGAAACCACTGATTGGATGTTGGGTAATGGCATTATCATTGACGTATTTTGTCAGTTTCGCTGATGCTGCGTCAGCTTCTTTCCACTTATTTTCAGCTATCAAGGTGCCAACCGTGCTGGTCCTTGCGGAGGAACGAAGAGTCTTGGGGATAGCTAACTTCACTGCTTGCCAGCTCGAAGTCTTGCGAATTGTATTCAGAGCGCCAGACTTGAACACTAGGTTCCCTTTCTTCTCTCTGAGCACGGGGCTACAATCGAAGATTTCAGCGACAAAAACTCCAGTTGAGATGTTTGTTAAGAACCTTCGAGTCAAGTTTATTATGTTAAAAAGAGAGGAAGCAAGAGCTAATTTAGAGGCTCGCCAGCTCGAAGTCTTGCTAATTGTATTCAGAGCGTCAGACGTGAACACTAGGTTCCTTCTCCCTGAGTTCCGGACGAAGAAGAAGAAGGTGAAGAATTGATTGTTTTGTATTATGTGTACCCGTCATTGTGTACCTATATGAAGTATCCGCTTTGCGTCACACTCACCGGTTTTACCATAAAAAATGTGCACGATGAGTAGCTCACTCATATCCTTTACTTCATAGGTAAAACGATAAACCAGGCCCTTGAAACTTGTATTATCAATGAGGGTAACAATAACCATAAAAGTAAGACCGCGGCTGAGCGCTTTGCGAGCGATGTGTTTGGTAAATCCTGGGATATGTTTATCGAAATATCTTTTGATGAACTAGAGGATCATTACAAGAAAAACTCCTCATTGAGGAAGGAATTAGGGAAGATTGTCGTGCAAGCTTTTACAAGGGCTAACGTGAAGGCTTAAGTTCAATAAGTTAGAGATCTCATCAGGACCTGAAAGAAACCAATGGAACACACCTTTTCACTCGATGAAAAAGCAACTCTAATAACTCGCACCAGCACCTCCTAACATTGAATGGAGAACGCTCCAGCCATAGCGAAAGCCTTGATCTCTGAAAGCTTCACCGAGGAAGCCTCTTGGGAAGACTGGAAGGTCGCCCTATGCAAGATTTTATCAACGGAAGCTGGAAGAAGCGGGGTTCCCTTAGCCTATGTCATTCGTGATAACAACGTCTCTTCTCCAAACACCAGACAATATTTCTTCGACGAATACATTAACAAAGAAGTTTTGGATGGGACATGACAACGACAACTCCACATGTGGTGGACTAGGTTCGAAACCAGAATAATTTAATGTCTTCGCAATGATTGATAAAGAATATGGATTCTCCATATATCCTGATGTCGCAAAGATAAAGATTCTCCAAAGGATGATTAAGTGCAAGTCACTTAACAGAATTAAAACAATTATAATCTACCATATGTCAATAAAGGAAAGACCTGTCGACTTTAATAGTGCCCTATCCTGCCGAACTATCGCAACGCGGATGACTCAAGAAATAGGAATCGCATCAATGCTGAAAGGAGTCATCGCAATATATCCACGTCAGCGTCCACAGCTAAATCAACATAGAGTACACAAGATGGCATCTAGATAGTGAATGGGATTGACGGAAGAGAGATGAAGGTACATCCAAGTATGAGGTTCTCGGGACAGCACTGGTTTAATATTCCAAAAGAGACTTGAAACAAACTGAAAGAGATGAGAGATGACAATAAGATGAAAAAGGCCGTAGAGCAAACGCTTTGTAAAGGAGACAAATAAGAGAAGAAAAGAGTCAACACCCCGAAGGAGAAGAAAAATATTGGTCACTGATGAGAGGGAAGACTGAGCGTATAAGGTCGATGAATATTTCGAATATACGTTCTGGTCGGACTGTTGCCAAGAGCGGACAAGAGGTGGGAGCAGTAAAGAGTGCTCAACTTCAGCATTGCTTATTGGATTGGTTAGACTTAAACTGCCGTGTCTGACTGGTAGCTCTGCTAATTTTCGATAATTGAATGTGATGTCGCCTTCAATCCCGAAAAGAGAGGGTAGAAACTCTGAAGCTATTGCCTATTCAACTCCGTCGAAAAACGTCCCTGCGTCACTTACAGTGTCGAGTGGACATTTGGTCTATATATTTGAACCTCGATGGGTCAAAAGTTATAAATATTTAATGAAATTAGCTTTCGTTTGCTGTTATAAATTATTGATTCGTTCTTCCATATTTTCGATGGAATGGTTTTCGTCTCAGATTTTTTCGGACTTCAAAGTTCGCGTTATGACGTCTACCGTATAAATCTAGGTTTTAGCTAAAGACCCCACAGGAGACAGGAGACAGGAGACAGGAGTATTTCAGTATTTCAGGATTCCAGGAGTCCACATTTTTCTAACGCCGAGGGCCGATAGCCGACTCCGTTTCCAAGAGTAAGTGCATGATGTGTAACATATTCGTTCAAAAAGTTTTGTTCGATTGGACTAAGTAACTTAAGTTTGCCAATGCTTTCAATATTATTAGCGTTGATCTACTAATAGAGTCAAATTTAAGGTTTTCTCAAAGTTTACGATGATTTGGAATTTGGTTTTGAGGCTTATAAGTGAAAACTTGGTGGTTTTTCTCTGCCTCTACTTCTCGTTCTTCATCTTTGTTGTTTATATCTGTGCAATCGCGGACGTTAATGAGAGTAAATGTGCTCGTTTTATCAATATCGATGTACCAGTATACCTCGAAGAAAGATTCCTTGGAGAAGCTGGCAGGGAAAAAATTCACAGGTTGAATCAATATCTGAGCTATGAGCGTAACCCCATATTGCAGATTATTTACTGTGCAGTAATTTTTGGTGGTTGGTCTGTTATGTTCTTTTATGGTTATCCATTGATACCTAATGTGCATGTTGGAGCATACCATAAAATCAATGGGTATTTTGTATTTGCCGCCTGCATTTCGAGTTGGGTAGCAGTGGTTCGGAGAGATCCAGGACATGTGACTTTGCGAACTATGAGTAGATATGATAACTATTCATATGATGGCTGGATGTTTGAAAATCGAAAGTGCCCGACCGCTGGAATAAGAAAGATAGCTCGTTCGAAGTATGATCGTATGACTAGCCGGCATGTTCCGCGATATGACCACTATTGTGGTTGGGTTAATCAAACCATTGGAGAGGAGAACTATAGGTTGTTTCTTCTATTCCTTTTGATTCATGCAGGAATGCTGTGGTATGGAACTATTGTAACTACGTTTATATTTTATAGCGAGTCAGAAAGGTTAGGTTTGGGGACGGCAACTTTCTATGATTCGAAAGGCAACTTACTGAAAACTTCTCGAAAGGTTGGAGTTCAATACATGATGCAACGATATACGGCTCTTGTTTCTCTATGGGTTGTCATGTTTGTGCTCGCTTTGGTTTTAACAGGGTTTGTTGTATTTCACACATACTTGATTTACAACGGTATGACTACAAACGAATTTTATAAATGGAAAGCAGTAAGGAAATGGCATGCCCAGGCTAGTTCGAATTATGCATTATACGTAGAAAAGAGAGCGAAAGAAAACGCAACGACATCGAATCAAAGTACCAAGGGAAGTGGAGTTTCACAGGGATATCTGGTTCCCGAAGACGTCGACATAGGATGTGTCGGTCCCACTCTAAGTTTGAAAAGCATCCCCGTTGATGAGTCCAAAAGTGATGAGCCTAAAGATCCAGGTATTTTGCCAGTAGACTTTCCTTACAATTTAGGAAGCTTCCGCAAAAATTTGCATGAGGTATTATTTCCGCGATGTTTTCGAGAAAGAGATCGTGATGCACAGGAAACGTCAGCATTTAGGAAACTTGATTGAATAATAACATTTTTCGCGTACTCTTACTTCTTGTCTTCTCGTGGTCCTTTCCCAACTTCTGTAGATTTATTTTTGCTAATTTTCATTTTTGACGATGACAGCATAGTTGAGGCAGGCATAGACTTTTCCAGTTTGACTGAAATAATGACATGTATTATAATGATGGATATGGGCGGAATTTATGTGATAAAGCAACCATATCTCACAGCGGAAGCGTTCTTTCTTAGAAAAAGTCAAGCAGACAAAGTGTGGAAATTAATTCTGCCTCCGATAAATTCGCAATTTTATATTTAAAGAGCTCAAATTTTTCGACACGACGTGTTTGTGAAAAGTATGTAGAGAAAGGTAAACTCAAGTGAGAAAGGACGCAAAATTCACTGTATCGGTACGTTGCCATGCATTCTCATCGTTGCTATCATCTTTCTCTTCATTTTCATCATCATCTTCTAAGTCTGCCATGAGGTCATCAACATCAACTTTTTCGTCGTTTGATGGCGACGATTCTCGCCGTTTTGAGATTCTTATATCAACCGCTTGTGTGCCAATGAAAAAGCCAGCCGACCGCCATGACATCATTTGCTCAGTAGTGTACGGCCCGTGAATTAGTCCATCTTCATTACCTTTGTATTCCCACAATATTGCGTGTTCATCCAGTTTTTTCATTTCGTCTTTATCCTGCTTTGAAGTGTCATTACTTGATACCTTCGAATCAAAATAAGATGTTGACTGTTTCGAAGTAACTTGTCCTCCAATATCTCTCATGTATGACTCGATGCCAATCTTTGTAGTATCGTAAATTTCATGAAATCCATTCACTAACAAAGCATCTGCCAACTCTGTAAGTTGAGAAATCTTCGCTTTTGCTGTCTGTTCGCCAATCGATAATAAAGGTATCCCATTACTCATATCTACCTGATTAATGGGAGCATCCATTTTCCTTTCTCGTTTCTTTTTCCACGTCGATTTTTTCCTTCTTCCATCCAATTTCAAATGTTGGTTGTGCCTCCTCAACGCTCGAACAACAGTCTCAGCATCTGACGACAACAATTCCACAAGAGATCGACAGATTTCTATCTTTTGTTTCTGAGACAGATACCTAGGCTTCTCTTCCTCTTCTCCTTCCTGTACCCTCTTCAATCCATCCTTGTACGCATACTTTCCTTGATTCCCATTTTTATTATCCTCCACATTCAAGGCATCCGCCCAAGCATCCTCTTCTTCTCCATCTCGCTGCTGCCGACGAAATACATACGTATCCCCATCAAAATAACCCGTACCATCTTCTCGTTCATTCCTCATATGAAACGGTTCAATCGCTACATCTTGATCGTGTGCCAGGCTAAATTTGGAGTCCATCCCAACTTCATGCTTGTAACTCTCTGCATTCACATCCTCCTCATCGTCCTCGTCATGATCTCTGTGAGAATGCCGATTCTCGTTGACTCGTATATGCTTCGTACTATTTCGTTCTTCGTTGAAGGTAACTATTGATCGCTTTCTATTCGATTGTGAGTTTGTGCGTAGTGCGGAAACCAACGGTGGTGCCATGGTTTTATGATTTAGTGTGGGTATTATAGGCGTGGGGAATTGGTTTGTGGGAGTTGTGGGAGTTGTGATGGCATATCGAAAGATCGTCGTGAGGTGTGAAACTTCGCAAGTAGTTCGGAATTTGTAACAAGTTCGTGTTGAGAGAACTGACGTTTGATATACTCGTACCTCAGACTCACACGTTCAATCTGGACCACGACATTGAATATATAGATGGAATTGGTCTCTGTGCAGAGTGTCATAGAACTCAGATTATTTGATAAAACTAATCGATTAGGATTATGAAGTTTTCCGTTGCTACTGGTGTTGTTGCTGCTTCCCTTATCACATTCGCTTCGGCGTTTGTGCAAACGCCGGCATATGTTGGAAATAAATGTTCTTCTTCTGCAATCTTTGCGGTGGAATTGGAACCAGAGCCGGAGGGTGGGGAAGAAATGTCGCTCGTTGGTGTGTCTCTAGATGGATCGAGAATGAAGAATATGGGCGTGAATGATGATTTTAAGAGTGATGATGGTAGTCAGGTGTATAACTTTTGGATGACGGCAACTGCTAAGGGTGAAACCATCAAAAAATTCAGAACAGAAATTTTGAAGCAATCAGCGAAGAAAGCCAATTTCCCTGGTTTTAGAAAGGGACAAATTCCACCTTATGCCCAACCCCAAATAACGGGATTTGCTTTGCAAGAGTCTATTATAAATACGTGTGAGACAGCTGTTGCCGCATATGGTCTCAAAGCCTTGTCGGGAAGTGACGGTTCCGTTGACGTGAAAGAAAATGTGCAGGAGGTTTGTAAGACATACAAAGTTGGAGACGATTTGACTTTTACTGGAACCTTTGCAGCCACATTTGATCCCGAAAAGATTCCAGAGGATAGTGACGAAGAATCAAGTGAAGATTCAGTCGTTGATGCGGAAGTTGTAGAGGCTGATGCGTAAATAAAATAGATTCTTGTCGTACCAATATCTGAAACTTTATATAATTATTTGGGTTGTGAATATGAGTTCTACTATATGAAATATTATCGCACTAAAGTATGGTTTGCTTACATCTGGAAATATTAAGTGATCATTACTGTGCACTTTATCCTAATGAATAATTTTCTTCCAAAGTATTATTTTGATGTTGGATACATCGGCGTTCAACTTAATGGAGAGCAGTCGATGGAGATTATAAAGGAATTTGGACAAAGTGGGAAAAGCATTAGTTTAACTCGATATTTCCAATAACTTACTTGCCCAACATAACTTGATATGAACCTTTTGTTCTCATCAAAGAAGTACTTACCATTGCTTAGTAATACTCTAAACGAAGAATTTGGATGCGGTAGACTTATTGAATGACAACTTCAATTCCTACTGTAGCGTTTTCATGCATCAAAACAGTTTTCACTTCATTAACTTCTTCAAAGACTATGGAGGTTAATCTTAGTCGAGAGGATGTATGTAGTTACATGCGACTCGTGAATCGTAATCAAATATATTGTTTGATGATAACTTATGATATTGATATCGAGATGAATAAGACATTTTAAGATAAAGAATTAAAAACTTTAGATCATAGCTAGGCTCGAAGTATATTCTCTAATGCCATTCTCGCAAGAACACCAAATCCGACACTTTCTGTTTTCAAACATATCTTGCATGCATTGACGCCAGCTTTGAAAGTTAACTCGGCAAGGAATTCCATACCAGTGACAGTCCTCATACTGAAGTAAACAACCTCTTGACCTTCAGCATTAGGCACAGGTCTTCTAGCAATGAAAAATATGTTATGCGCAGCAAACTTTGCCTGAACTTGGTTGATATCTGCGGTCGGAAGTTCACTCACAGTCGAGTATAGCTCTTTCTGGTCATCAATACTTTTCCATGCGTCAATAAATGCAGTGCGATTGAGTGCCCCGTCCTGACTGAATAAGGCTTCAAAATTAAAATTGACAGCAAAATAGAAAACCATGGAAGTAGACATATTTTTGATTGCTATCTGCACCTGAGGAGGTGCCGGCTGGCTTGCTGGAACGGGTGCCAACATTGATGGTGTGACTACCATATCCACGGAATTCCTTGCTCGTGCACCTTCTACAACGGGGTTTTGGAACAAAATTTGTGGGCTTGAAGGATTGAGTCCAAACGAGTTCTTATTGAGTTGGATTGCGAGACTTGAAATGGGCATTGCACATCCTTTGTTGATAACATCCATTTCAAGTTTAATTGTACCTGCAACTTGACGAAAACCGGCGTGAACTTCAATTCCTCCGGATTTTTCTCCAGAACACACTTTAGAAAGACGCAATGATGGCTGCGAGTTCTGCTGCTGAGATTGCCCATTGAAAAGTTCCATTGACGAATTACCTGCAGCTTGTTGTGATGCTTCGGACTTATTGAGACTAATACCACCAATGTCTAACAAATCACCGACATTACCATCGTCATATTCTTGCTCGGCTTCTTCTTCCTCCTCCTCCTCGTCATCATCTTCTTCGTAGGTAGGGTGGCGATCGTAGGTGCGAACAACGAATGCCTCAGGTGGTTTGTGATAAATTGACGACAGAGTTGCAATTTGCGGTACCAAAGTGTTCAATAATTGGGGGTCTAAGCGGAACGTATCGTCTTCGATTACAGGTTTCTCGCTTAAAACAACTGCTTTTGCTGCTTCGGGGTCTGTACTAAGTAAACGCCAGTAGACAAAGCCACGATCACGAAGGTCGGGATTATCAGATTCCTCCGTTGCCATATCCAATACCTTTTGAACCATATCTTGGGCATCCTCTGGATTTTTGAGGAAACACTTCACTGTTGCTGTGAGTAATTGTAATTGGACAGCCGGATCTTCTTCTTCAAAGGTGTCCAGGAATGTGTCAAGAAGTTCATCGGCATTGTCGATTCTCTCCGCATACTCGCCAATAATCCAAATCATACTAGCTTTGGCCTCAGGTTCGTCAAGAGTGTCGAGATTCTCGCATAAAGTCGCAATAATACTTTCGTATTTGTTTGGATATCGCCTAAAAATATCTTTAATAACGATAATGGATTCTTGAACAACATAATTCACCTTTGTCTGAATAAGCTCTAACAAAACTCCGATGCAACGCTCTGCCGCTCGTTCTAACTTAATTGCACATCTTCCGATTGCGCTTACAGCCTTACGTACAAAGTCAACATCAACTTCGGTGGCATACTCCTTAAGCTCCAACAATACCGAATCAATATTACTATCACAGACAAGCTGAATAAGAATTTCAAGCTTTTCGAGCTTTACATAAATAGCATCATTGTATTTACAAAAGAAGCATTTGACTTCATTCTGAAGAATCGACGGAAATTTCTGCACGATAATGTTCATATTTCGCAGGGCACAATATTGAATTTCCGGCGACGAGTTGAGCAAAGTCACCAAGGGAGGCGTCAATTTTCTCATAAGCGACCTTTTCGTCCCGTCATTCTTCTCACTAGGTCCGAGACACTCCATATACGACAAAATGACCTTTACAGCACTCATAACAACTGCACTGTTTGCATGTTGAAGCCTCGGCGTCACACGCTCCATAATCCCCTCCGCCTCGCTCGCACCGTTCGGTCTATACTTTGCCAACGAATCCAAAATAAACACCTGTCCCCACTCGGTACACTCATTCAACGCCGCCAACAACTTCTGCAGGACGCTCGTCGTAATATTCATCACATCCTTCCCAGACGTTTCCGCAATCTCACTCAACGACGCCACAGCATTGGCCACAACGCTGGGATTCGAATCCGACATCAAATCATGCACCGTCACAATAAATCCCCGATCTTCCACCAACTGCGGCGCAATATCATACAACTTCGCCACACACACCGCCGCCGTTTTACGCACATACGGATCCTCATCCCTCAACGCCCGACCCAACGGCTCACACAAATACTCCGTAATCCGATCCACACGAATACACCCCATCGTCCGCACGGCCAAGGCACGTATTAAAGGGTTCGCATCGTTCGCATCCTTCACAAACGTATTCACCGCCAACAAGGTCAACTCCGGCTGCGACTTGGAATAATTAATCAGATACAAATACACGAGTTTCTTAAGCTCGATGTTTCCAGTCTGTACACAGTTTAATACGTCCGTAAAGAGCATGGACACGTCCTTACCGACGGTCATGTTGGCAATCACTTTTTTAACGGCGTCTACTTTTACCATGCGATCGGTGCTGTGGAGTTCCATGCGGAGTTCGTGCATTTCTCCCTTTTTTTGGGTTTGGAAGAAGCGGCTGTCAGAGCCGCTGGTGTTGCCATCGTTAGAGGATTTGCTAGGTGGCATGGTGTGTGTTTGTCTTTATGTTGTTGTTGTTGTTGTTGTTTGGGATTATTGGAGTGTATATAGATCTAGTGATAGTGATAGTGATAGTGATAGTGATAGGTGATAGGTGATAGGGTTTGGATTATATGTGTTTCGTGTCTTTGGTGTGTGTGTGTGTGTGTATGTGTGTGTGTGTGTGTTTGGATTTTGGTGTTTTGGCTCCATTCACCGGCACTTGTTGTAAGTTTTTAGTGTAGGCTCGTACGAGGACGAGGAGAAAGGAATCGTTGGGTTGTCTGTCTGTCTGTTTCGTCTCTGCGTGGATGTACTATGCTATGTGACATGTGAACTATGTACGAGTGAGCGAGAGGACACTTTGGATGTTGCACGCGCGTTCGCGTCAAGGTTCGGTTTCGGATATGATGCTCTCTCGCTACTCGACACTCGACATGCTTTCGTAATGACATGATGTGCGTGAATCAAATTTGATTTTTTATTTTTATTTTGCAAATTGGAGGAGTTGATCTGAAGTTTATATATATATGAAATACATGTACCGGTACGTAGGTTATTTGTAGGAAGTCGTCCACGGTATTGAGTAACAACCAGAATGTTTAGTATTACTGTATGTTTACACTGCAAATATGATTGGAGGTTGAAGTTGTATCGTAAGCGGTAGTTTCAACAGATGGAAGACAAAAATCTGGATGTCGTAACCATGGTTGAAAATCAAAGTGGTTTGATTGAATGATACGTTGGTATTCAACTTCTTTGTATCGAGCTCGCGGTGTAAACATTCATTGCACAATTTTTGAGAACAATATTTTAAAATAGAATGATATTTTAAGATGCATGGTCACCTCCAACGATCTGTCTTCGGACTAGGATTCCCCTCTCGTTCTCCCCATGAATTACTCCTTCTATTTCTGCTTTCACCCATGCGCTCCCCCAAACTACGTTGGCGTTCTACCTTGTTGGATTTCCAAACTGTTGTATTGCGGAACGAGCTCTTGTCTACTAAGCTAGCTTGATGAGGCTTATATTCCATATGAACATTCGTTGGTAGTCGCAACACTTTCTTGATTGCCTCTCGAAGTCTTTCCGTTGCTTCTCGGTCATCAGCTCGTTTGTTCCAGACGCTTACAATATCTTCCGAATAGCGCATAGAAATGACGGCACCGCAAACTTCTCCATCTGCAACCCCGGGAAGCTGGTCTCCGATCAAAGCAAGAATAATTTCTTCCCAATATCTACTAGCTAGACCTTTACGGAGTCTAACGATCCATTTCCCTCCTTTCGCATTACCTTCGTCTTCCCATGTTGGCTTAATTCCCTCCAAGAAAAAGTGATAGTCTAGGGGAGTCATATTATTCGGCACATCATTGGGCCGGGTAAGAAAATTGTACACCGTCCAAAACTCGTCCACATTGTTAACAGTGGCAATCGGTTTCACAGAACTTTCGTATACGTAAGGCGTCGGATTATTTGACACATCTCTTGTCTCTTTGTCCGCAGTTGGATCTCCAGACGACTGATCATTGTTATTAGATGCTCCCTTATTGGACCTTCCACGGCGCATATACGAAAATGTATACCCATTTTGAAGAGGATTCTGATTAACATGTAAAACAATTACACAGAAAAAGGTAAGTAACGTGTGTAAACAAATTAGATTACCACTTCTCATTTCTCATACTTGTACATGTACGTCGAGGGTAAGTCAAACGCAAACTCTCTCTCTCTCTCTCTTAGACTTGTATGATGATTCATTTTGAAAGATGAACTATCCAGTTTATGGTGCATACGTACCTTTTCTGGAACAGTCATTGTCGTATGTGTGTTTGTGTTTGTGCGATCTCAGTTTTGTATTTCAAATATTTTACATTTCGAGAGGGTGATTGGGAGATTGGGAATTGGGAATTGGGAGGCTGGAAGACACGAGAGACAAGGTGGAGGATGAGGGGATGCTGTAGAAAGTAGAAAGTATTATTATTAATAACGGTACATGTATCAATAGACGTGCCGTAGGCCGTAGATACGGAAATCAGGTGCCAAAATTCCAAGAATGAATTTAAAATAGCGCTTCACAGTGTAAATTTCGTAGGAGAGTAACCGGTACCGGTACAAAAGTTAGTTTATACGCAACACAGTATCCCCCTCCTCCTGTTCATTCAACGACATAATATACATACTCCAACAACAAAAAATAACAGAATAAATGTCAAGAATGAAAACGCAGGATTTGTTTACTTGGAGACTTCGTGAACAATTAGCTGTGAGTATTCTAATTTGGTTTGATTATCGATCTACCTATTGCCCCTTTTCTCCTGACTTATGGAAAAATGGAGAAATCATGTGAGCGAAAATCTTATCGCAAATAGATCCGTATATAATGAAATTTATCCAGCCACTAAGAGCTATCAAGAAGAAGCCTTTCTTATTCAAATCTACAGGAGATGGTTTCGCCACGACATTTTAAAAACACGGCATAAATTGCACGACTTTACTCTTTTGCTGTTCAAAGAATATTATTGTAATCTTTAGTTGAGCAGCGAAAATGAGGGATCAAGACCCACCATCTGATATCGGCCATATACTTCGCATTGAACACCTTCCGAACAAAAATGTGGTTAGCCATTCACTTTCTTCAAGCTTTTCTCGATATTCATCGTAGAGTTCGTCGCATTCTTTTTTCGACTTAGAAAGCACATCGACGCAATCGCTGGTTCGTAGATTAGCCGATTCCTGTTTGTCTGAAGCTGATATGTCCTTCATATTTCTTCTTAAGATAGCTAAATTGAAAGTACTTTTGACTATGTCTTCATTATCAGCATCTGCATGTAGTATTATGTGACTAAGATCGGCCTTGTCTGTTTTCTGAAAGAAAGCAATGCGCTTTTTCAAATTTCTTCCTACGACGATTATGTACTTCTCTCCATGAAAGATTTTTAAAAGCTCATTAACTTCTGACGGATCCAAGTTCGACCTACTAATTGAACCGTATGCGACCGACCTTCGACAGAAATGATCTTTAAAGTGTTGAAATATATCAATAAATTAAAGGTTTGAAATAATTTTGTCATGAATTGTTGCCTAAAACTTACCAGGAGCGAAAAATATTCGTTCAGTGTTTGATATCTCCGTGGGTGACAAAATTTTTCGATTCACGAGGTACTCCAATGCAGTACGCCAGAGGCGCTCAAAATTCATCCGACGAAAAACCACGGATGAGATCTCTTTATACATACAAATTAATTCTAGACTCTGAAGCATAGCATAGAGAAAAATAATTTTATAAAATTTTTCGACTCCAATAAGTTTTGAAATAGTAATTCCACTTGCAATGCCCAGCAAATCGACCACTGCAATTTGCGCTTCACCTTCATCAAAGATAAAAAGGATGTAAGTTTGTTCTTCTACATAGTAAACTGTATAGGTATCGACCAACCTTTAGCGGTTATATCTCCTATGTTTCCGCGAACGCTAAAATTTGATAAGATTGTATTACGTGTTGCAGATGAGGTAAGCATGCTTATTTGCTTAAATGAGTTTGCTGCTGTTCCAAGTGGAAGAAACCATCTTGGACGAATGAACGTAATGATTTCTAACAAATTTCCAAGAGCGAACAATATTGATGACCGAAAACGCCATCTCTTTGCGTCTTCACTTGTGACATGAGAAAACGAATCCGTAAATGTAACAATACACAAAAATCCTTACCTGCATCAAGTTTATTGCTAGCAAAAGAACCGTAAAGCATCCTAGTTAGCTTTCCAAGTGAATCCTTTAAAATCCAATTAAGAGCCGCTGCTTGTGTGAGTGAACTTTTCTTTCCAAGTGCAAGTAAAAGACTTTGAGTGCCAAACACTTGCAAGATAGCATTTATATATCTCTGAATTACTCTCCATATCATGAAACCGTAATAGTCGGATGAGACACCCTCCGGTACAAACATACTTTTCAAGGTTTTTCTTATATACAGTCTACGGCGTTTCGATGCTCGAACAAATCTATCAGTCTCATCATCATAGGATAAGTCTATTTGTACATTCGTTTGCAGGTTTATATCCACCAAGCCTTCCATAGATATTACATCATGAGCAATATTATCCGCCTCCAAAGCTCTATGCACCTTCGAGCATTTCCCTCCTCGTCCATAGTTACCGTTTCCAAACTGATGGTTTCTATAGCAACAAAAAGATTCCACCACAGTGGACCGATAAATGAAAAGGAACGACAAAAGGATCTTATTCGTTCTGTAAAATTGACTTCGTTTAGTCACAGATCCACTGGTTACAAACATGTTAACGGCTGCACCTTTTCCTTTTTACTTTCGTTCTCTATTTGCCTTGGAAGTAAAAAGTGTTCGGAGCGCTTCTTAAAAGGTTCTTAACAAACTTTCCCTCTTTTCAAATTAATTTTTTTCTCGAAACGAAGTACATACATGTAATGATTTTCTAGCAACGCAGACTCAACCAATGGGACGCTTGACAGAAGAATATAATATTTGCCTGAGATGGTACTGTGAAAGATTATATTCGTTTTCAATATGATAAGGTGTCGTCCCTATCCGACCAACCGACGAAAATGCAATACGGGCATGTATCGGGACAAATAATATACCGGTATTAGTCTAGTATACCCGATATGTTGTATCTTGTATCGTCATCTCTTCTCGCGTCGATGACCGCACGTAACTTTCTTTCAACACACGGTATTTTTTCAGGAGTTTGTAAGTAAGCCTTCAGAGTTCGCGTGATACGAATGTTAACTCATCACACATTTGGATTACATGTATGGGTTTCCCGTAGTTCTCAGCGGTTGCTATTGATGATATAGATTGAATGGTTCACAGTCACAGCTTTCCTGCGAAGACCTCCACAGAGGAAGAAGAAAGAATAGAGTACATGTAATTATTTTATTTTATCAATTGGTTGAAGCAGTACTGTTATTGGCGCCGCTCTGCGTTCGTACGTAACCCTTTGTCATTGAGGTTCTAAGCCATAGAATTCTATAATTTCATACCACGAAAATGACGGATTTACAGACAGTTCTTCCTCCTCCTGCAAATAATGTAATTGATAATGTTGATGGCGATGATGATGACGGATCGTCTACAATAGCAACTAAACAATTTTCGATTCTAGCTCTGTACAAATTTTTACGTCGGGGTAAAAGTCAAGGGCCACTCGATTTACCAGAATTAAAAACTGAATTGTTGGAAATGGCATCGAAGTTTGAATTGAAGGGCACTCTTTTAATTGCGAATGAGGGGATTAATGGGACAGTTTGTATGCCCAAGGAACATGCAGCTGAGGTCGAGCTATTTTTTGGCAATCATGAATTGTACTCAGGGATTCGGATGAGATGGTCAAATCATACTGGTAAAGACGCTGTGTTTCACAGAATGTTTGTTAAGATTAAGAAAGAAATTGTATCAATGGGTGTTCACCTGGAAACAATGACAGCAGGTGGAGGAGAAGTTCATGAGCAAGATTGTGATGACGGTAATCCTGGGCATCCATTAGCTGGAGATTATATTTCAGCCAATAATTGGGATGATTTTTTCAAAAAAAATCCAGATGTGGATCTGATAGACTGTCGAAATAGCTACGAGGTCGGAATGGGAACATTTACGGGGGCTATAGATCCTGGAACAGATTCTTTCACTCAACTTCCATCTTGGCTCGAAAATTTTGGTCACTGCAATGAACGCTCCAAACCCAAGAAAATCGCAATGTTTTGTACGGGCGGGATACGATGCGAAAAGGCTACTGCTTTGGCAAAGCTAATGAAGCATAAGGAGAGTGGAGAACCTTTATTTCAAAATGTTTATCATCTTGAAGGAGGAATTTTATCATATCTAGATAAAGTGGGAAGCACAAACGAGGTAGTTGACAGTAATTCAAGCAGAGACCATCTAAAGAAATCATCTTTCATAGGGGAATGTTTCGTTTTTGATCAACGAGTCTCCGTTGGCAGTGGACTAAAAAGAGGCACTTATACGTTATGTCATGGTTGCCGTGCGCCGTTGTCAAAAGACAATGTTCATCATCCAACATTTATTCGCGGTGTACAATGTAAAGATTGTTGCAATATCTCGGTCGATGAATCTTCAGCGTCGGGGACAAAGCGGCAACTATCATCATCGGACAAAAAACATATGGAAAGACAAATTGAAAGGCAACGTCAATTTGAAATATCGCAAGAGAAAGGGGAAAGGTGGGGAGACACCTGCAAAAATTTTGCTTTAGATGCTGAGAACAAATGGAGATCAATCATGTGCAAATCCAAGATAGATAAATCGTAATTATGATTTAATGAATCAACCTGCTGATTTCTTGAACAATCGTCACTTTAGAAGCAATTGGAGAGACATGGTTTTTCTCATTATAATGCTGTTATAATTTCTCGCAGAAATTGATACAGGCGAATGACCGTAGACAGGGTTATCGTGCTGTTTAATATTTTGGGTATAGGTTGTCTTGTACATTATCGCAGATAAGGCAGCTACTATTGTCGATCACACGTGGTTATTTGTTTTGAAACCTATTTCGATTTATTGAATACCTGAACAACGATAGATTTTCTTGCTGCACATGCGAACGATTTATTTGTGATTGCATTTAGCAGAAGGAAATTGAGTTGCAAAGCTTAGATGTTGGAAGTGGTACATATTGTTGACCGAATAGATGATGGGCAGAGGATAATGCTTCGTCCAGTGCTTCCAGAGAGACATAAAGAAGGAACATGGAGAATGCAGATGGGACAGAAACGGATTCCTTCAAAGACTATTTCAAAAAGAGACGTCAAGCTGCGGATTTTCTTAGGAGAGAAGTTATACTTTTCCCAATGAGAATAGAAGATTATGTCCTCCAAAAGATTGGTTGAGAACCTAACAGGCATAGATCGAGTTGTGAATGGTGGCTTTTAGGCCTTTTGTGACAAAGAAAGGACCATGCAGCAGAAATATGACAGAATAATGTAAGTGGCATTTTGAAACATTGACGATGATGATTATGTTGATGACTTCGCAATGTCTGCTAAGATGTAAACAAACGACTTGAACTGCCGGTAGTCAAATGTTAACGAATTTGCGTAGAGTCGTGTGAACATGTTGGGTTATCATTTTTATAATCTGTATATTTTTATGTTGTTTTATGTGGAGGCAGCAAAAGCGTGTTTTTAAATTCAATGTTTGCAATTAGATTAAAAATATGAAAATATCACGATCAGGATGAAGGTTTCATGAAGAAACAATAAAATTAACTAATAACATGTAAAAGCAACTTTAAATTTTATGAAAAGCCGATTAATTCGGATATGTTATTGCATGTAAGTTTGTTACATTTATATCTTCCACGCAATCGTCGCATATAAAATCGAAATCAGGAAAAGTTTTCAACGGAGGAGAGCAGCATTCCATGTGCTGAACTTGGTTACAATACTCACAGCATAGTAAATCGCCGCCTGCACTACAAACACGACAAGAGTCTCCTGAAAGGCCCTCGAACCGTGGGATTGCGCAACGGACTGCCATATCGCTTATTACAGAAACACGCTTTTTCAGCTTCATTTTCATAAGACGTTGTAGGGATGCTTTAACTTTATGCTTATCGAGGTCTTCCAACATCTGCTTCATATTGAGAGCATATCTCGCGGGAGCTTTGGGTATGTCCTCCTTCGAAATTTCTGATTTGGAATTTCCCTGTGAAGGCTTTTCTTTACGAATGTGCCTTTCAGACCTAGTCTCACGCTTATTATCGGACGAAACTTTGGCTTTTGAAATTAGTTTGGAATTGGCAATGTAGTATTCGTAAATTGCAGCATCAAAAGCAAATAAACGTAGAGCGAAAATTGATACGGTTTTCACGTCCGACATCGCACCACCTGCTGAACACCAGCCCCTTCCTTTGTTCCACCACTTTGGCAAAAGTAAATTATCAACGCTATGCTGGAGTAGAATAAGCCCTTGTATGAGCATTAATGTATTATGAGAGGTTTGTACAAAACGTTTCCACCTATCGAGATAAGGTTCATCCCAGATACTATCCGATAACTTCAAATCCACTGGAATGTTTGCAGCTAAGTTCAACAAGAAAATCTTGAGGTTGTCAAAACGTGTATGAAAGATGTCCATTTTTATTTCTTCCTTCGGATTTAGAGATTGAGTTAGGAGGGATCTAGGTTTTCGAGGTGGACTTAAATCATCCGAACTGATAATTTGATTATCTTCAAAATTGTTCTCGGTGAACTCCACACTTTGATCCGTGACATCTTGATCATCTTCGATATACATTGCATCAGGATTTTTCCTAGCATACATCTTGTCGTTGGGGTCTACGATACATTTCGACAAAGGGACACGAAATTTACCATCTGTATCAATACAGAATAAACGACACAATCTTGACCATAAACGAATCAAGCGCCGAAGCCCTACATCCGTCTTGGAAAGAAGGAAGGCCATGTTAGAAAAGTGTAAAGCACCTCTTCCAGCATCTGTTAGGTCCATCACTGCATTTGGTTTGAACATAACACGTGTAGGAAAAGGCGAGCGGAAAATCAATGATCCACTATTCAAAACCTGTTCATCCCTATATACGGTTGCAAAGCGGGCAAGATCTATATTTAGCGCACAACAAGCTGAAGTAATGTCCGCACAAAGAGAGCAAATTTGATCGCCTTCTTGTACTCTTATTAACCCCTGGCAAGCTTCCTCCCTATTTTTAGAAAACAAGTGACATTCGGCAACATGTTTGTCTAGTTCGACTCGATTTCTAAAGGATAAAAAATCCCGTGATTTTGTAGTGCAACCCCACATGCAATAATATCTATTTTCGCGAAACTCATTCGAAATATATCTTTGTTTGGGCTTCTTCGACACCCATCGATTAACGAACGAAAAGAATCGCTTTTGATTCTGCTGAAATTCGCGGCTATTCATTGAATGCTTCTTTAGGTATATTGCTTTAGGATCACTCTGGAACCAACATACTGACGTTCCATCCGGCAAAACCCCAATTGGCGCAGATGACGATGGACGATGAATAAGACGATTCAAAAGCATCAAACCCGCCTTATCTAACGAGATGTCAGCGCGAGACCTATGGAACCCATATTTCAACCTTGCGTAATGGGGAACCTCTTTTGCAAATAGTGAATTGTGTTCAGTTGAATATTGAGGATTGGTGGGTTCGCGAGCAATTGTGGCCTCCTTCTCACCAGAGACATCAACTTCAACTCGAAGCAATGTTCGCATTTCCTCAGGGTTCACAACAACCTTGAGAACATCCCACAACACAGGAGTAATTACTGGCTGGGGCAATCGTCCACTAGTGTTTACAAATACAACCTTAACATTACAACACTTCTCATTTTCGTTCACAGTCACGATTGTCCCCAAAAATATGGCCTCACCCGTTTCTGTGTTATCCGCGAGTGTCGTAACACATTTTCCATAAACAGCTTTTCCAATCCATTTATCCCTGGGATAATGATGAAGACTTTCCGAGGGATCTCCTCCTCCTCTTATGCGACTTACATCCACATTTGAGGGTGCTGACCCTTCATTCGTTTCAACATCTTCAGTGAAATCCACACAATCTCCTTCACCTTTAACGACAGGAGATGCTGCAGCTGGGGAAGCTTCTAGCATCATTTCTTGTGATTCATCCCTCTTTTGATCCGTGTATGCAATGGGGTCATTAATTGAATTTCTTCCTACCTCTGATGATAAAATCGCGTTATTTATAACACAAGACGATGTTTCGGGATTAGTTCCAGGTGGTGCTTCAACTTCGATGCCATTCGTCGAATTTTTTGTCAAAGTCTTTGTGTTGGTCTCGTAGTCTTTGAGACTGGGGACACCTTTTATATGGGACAATGTTTCCAAAAGAGGATGTTTTTGAAGATTATTTGCTACCATCACATTTTCGAGAATTCTGTCAATGGGGAGCACTAGGTGCGGATTACGATAAGAGTAGCCAGACTCTTTTAAAATAACAGGACCTGTTTCATGCAAACTTCGTTTATAATCAGCAACGATGATGGCTTTCCAGTGTTCTTCTTCGAGTCGGGGACATGAGTGAATATTTAGATGCAAGTATGGTTCAATCACAGTAGCAAAATGAGTGCGAACGTAGGCCATATTATAACGAGGACTAAGAAGACGCATGCCTAGCACTGGCTGACTTCGTAACGACGCCTCCATCATTACAACTGTTTCTGCCCATGTAAACATTGAACCTGGAAGTCCTGGTGCATATAAATTCTGTATTGAAAAAGTTCTATTCTGATTCAGGACATCTCCCTGATGGGCTGTTTTGGCGGGTGACAAAGAATTCGTAGATATTTCTTGCGTCTCAAAAGTCTTCCTCGCTTTTTTATTAGATACATTTTCAGATTTCAGCGGGCTATTTTCATTTGAGCGTTTTAAATTCATATTTCCAGAAGTAGCTTCATGGTCACTAGTTTGTGGAGAATCTGTGATATCTATTACAGCATGTTCCGTATCATTTTGAATTTCTTGAAACTCTCCTCCCTGCATGACATCATCGTTATCTTCGACATCATGTTCGCCAACATCGCTATCTATAGAAATAAAAAAAAGAAAGATATGAAAAATTCGCTTTACAATAAAGGTAAACAACGAATAAATTACCTAGTTCTGGGCATTGCGCATACTGAGAAGGTCGAATGCTTTGCTGCGATGAGAGCGGCCTTTGTGAGTCCCTAGTAAAAATTGTTTATTGAGAAACGTTCTCGATCGTAAAAGATAAATACTCGCTACCTGTTGCGTCACTTACCGTGATTTGATGACGTCGTCAAGGTAGTCGGACACAGGACTGGACCCCAACAAACACAAGCAATCAACTAATGTCAGCATTTCAGACAACCGCGCTTGTTTGGATTGGTTTATATCATTACAGGGTTTGTCAAGGTAATCACTTTCTGACAAATGACGCATCACAAACGAGATGTTAGATTTCTTATCATCCACTTCATGAGAAGAATCTAAATTCATAACGGCTTTATCGATAGATAGGCGTATCTCTTCAGTTTCACGCAAAGTCTTGATCAATTCAGGAAACTGGAGAAAGATAGACCCAGTTACTTTTTCGACGTCACCATCTCCGACGGCTAATGGTGAATCTTTTAATTCGAGACAACTATGCACAGGGATAGCACAGAAAGTTCCTCCTTGTTCAGATTTAATCCCTTTGCCAGGTTCAAACGTAGCTACAACATATTCGATAGCATTTTGTCCATATGAAAATGAATGTAATGAACTATCAGTTTCATCCTCTGATAACCTTATAACTGACGAACCGATATATGACAAACATGTACGCATGTTAACTTCGTCGCTATCATTTGAAGAGGTTCTCAATGCTTTTTTGTTGTCTGAACATGCAAGACTTTGACACCAAGGTCCGTTGTGATCATCGTGAGAATAATCTAAAATTCCCTTGGAGTATAGAAAACGGGCTTTGAGCAGTTTTATGAATGTATTCGCAAAGGCCTTTCGTTTAATTTCGTGAGATGAGTCTTGTTTGTTTTCAATACTCAACAATCTATTTATCCCATGGTATACTAGTTCCAAAGGTTTTCCTCTCAAGGCTATAGCCCATGTAATCTCAGTATCTTGCACTTTAAACGCATCATTCTTTTCTCTATCTTCAACTATACAACACAGAATATTGTCTAGTCGCTCTAGCCCAGCGATATGACCAAGTTGGGTCAAATGATCACCGTGAAAAGGCAAAGAACACCACTCGATGCCTAGTTCCCTTATGATAGAAAGGCAAGCTTTTGCTTCTGTCGAAGCATCCACTTTACTCAACACTGCTACCTCTTCATTTCGACATTGACTACAAGTCGATAACTCGTGAAAATTGTCCACATCATCAAACACGCAACTTATCGCATACTTGTTACTTAGAGATTGAATGAAATCGTACGTACTTTCAATATAATTAGAAGTAGATCGACTAACGTGCAACTTCAACTGATTCGGTCCGGTGTTTAAGATATTAATACAATCTGAAGGTGACTCGAAACATTGTTCTTGCTTTCCTTGGTTATTTGTTGCAATATGTTTTACGTGCGTAATCACATCTCCGACCTCAAGACCAGATTTATGAGCAATTGAGTCTGTAAGAATATTTCTGACTACTAGTCCAGGGCGATCCAATGTAAGTGGAAACTTTTCTTTATTAAATCCCTCAATTATCCACCGACCAGATAATATCCTAGCCATGTTTTCTGAACAAAGTTCAGTCCTACGTATTCACAAAATATGAGAATTAGAAAAACAAAAATGAAAACAAGAACTTACTCCATCAACCTCATGCCCCATCGTTCATCTTCGCTTGCTTTTACTATTTCAACACAAAAATCATTCCAAGTCGGCGCTTCAAGTTTCACATCATCCTCTGTAGCAAATGTGTTCAAGTAGGGATGTTCCGATGTTTCATGAACTGGTTGAATCGCACCGCAGTCGCTATCACTAGAAGAGCAAAACAAACAAGCGTTTGACTTGAAGGGCGAAGTAATACTCAATCTCGTGGAGATTTTCAGACATTCCTGTTTGAAAAGATTGCTGCAGTCAATAATAGCATTAGCAAAGTCTCTTTTACAGTTATCTTGCGCTGATGTCAAATAGAGCTCAAGTAGAGATAATATTGATGACTTTACGTTCTCAAGGTCTCTGAATTTACCGCTTTTAATTTTCTTCTCGATACTTCGAAAAGTTTCCCCTTCGTTAATAGGATACACAGATTGCGGAATAGTAAGGGCTACTTCATCAGATAAAAATATTGGTTTCAGCTCAGGACTGGAATTTCGCCTAACAAACCACCAAAACAATTTCATTGCCGACGATTTAAATTCATCGCATTCATTTGATCTCCCTTTATCGTTGCGATTTTTTTTCTTAGATGAACTATTTGTTGTTTCGAAAGCGATGTCATATTGAATAAGTTGTGCGTTTGATATCATTCTATGTATGACAAGGTCCACAATAAGAGCATCATTAGGATTCATCGCCTTTCTTGTAAGTTCTTGCATTCCAATGAATGTAGCTTCGAAGTTCATTATTTTATCATTGGAATTTGTAATTTTTTCAGCGTTTCCTTTTCGTATGTAGCGAAAACACGAAAGAAGTTGTCTTCTAGAGATTGGACTTCGCTGCGCCTTAACCCACAATGAATGAATTTCAGGCGCAGACATTTTCGGACCAACAATATTGTCCTCGACTTTCATCAGATACCCGTTATTCAAACAAAAAATTCCAAGTATAGCTATGCGCGCAAACTCACGCCATGAAAATTCGTTAGGAAGTAGTCCATTGGTCTCCCATTCCTGCGCATCGACAGACTGGGGCCAATGTAATGGCAAATTCAACGTATTAATGCATGATGAATATACTGATGATGCCAACGCTACCGTCGACCAAACTTCGAATGCATCCAACAAATTAACCGTCGAGGAAATATCTGACCGAATGAAATTACCAGACATATGACAATGTGTATCGTTTTCCCGATGTATACATGAAGTTGCTTCTTCCAAGAACACTTCTTTGGCCACAGTGTCGATAGCCTCATCCCGCGGTGATTTTCTTCCCACATCACTAGAATCGATAGACGTGGATGCACTCGCCTCATTCGACTCTTTCACTTTCACATCGGTAACAGATCGTCTCTTTTTAGACGAACTGGATTTTCTCCTCGATTTACTACTACCAGCACCACCACGCTTACTGCTACTCTTCGCAACTTCCTTTTTCTCATCACTTTCCAAAGGTCTCAATCCAATACTTAGAGCATTCCTCTTCCGTTCAATCTCTTCCTCGACACATTTCACCCGTACAGCTCGATCGATGCTTTTCCATGATATAATCCTCACCCGTGGATCAGGATGATGTTGTGATTCAGACCTATACTTCGTTTGAAACAATGTTAAAAACTGTGCCAGCATCACACAGTCCGGATTTATTTCGTTACTGGTCTTGGATTCATTTTCTTCAATCATCCTAATTATGAAAATGTATTGGAACAATGAATTTCAATCAGGGCGCTGATGTTGAACTACTTGCTTTAATCGATCTACGTGAAAGGCGACAATTCAATCGTATCAGCCGATGCATATTTTTATGCATCGTGTATTTATCCCTCGCTTATAACATGCTTCTTCTACTCAACTGATGGTTCATGCTGCTTCATCATCTCTCGTAACCTCCCGTTTATCTTTCTCTCTTACGTACATTTGTATAAAAATATGATATTCTCCTTTTCAAACATTGTTTATTGTATTTGTTCATAAGTAAAATACGTCTTTTAAGTTATTTATGTATCTGATATTCACACATAAGAATATTCGTTTCTTTCCCATGAATTCAAACTCTTTCATTCACCGTTGCGCGCACAAGAGGTCCAAACAGATCTTATGACTTCACAACATAGGACTCATGAAAATGGTTAGTGGAAAAATCGTAGGCGAGGGTAGTTTCTCTCTTTAGAGATAAAGAGATCTCTTTAGAGAGATGGGCTCGCAATGAATTTCTAAAAGGAAGTTGCTGCTTTTGTGGGTAAGAATATTTAGTTTCGGTTCTTGGTTCCAATGAAAATCTTTTCATCTCGGAAAAATAAATCTTACATCGAGAATCCAGATCCAAATCCGACGTGAAAGATGATGAGAATAGATCTTAAAAATATGACTTGCCTTCCAATAAGGAATATAAAGTAAAATATCAAAGGCACTCCGAAACTCCTCATTACTCTTCATACTTTATGTGTAGCTTAAGATGTCGGAACATGATATTCAGTGTAGTAGAAGCCCCATCTCTATGATATACGTAGATAGAAGTAGCTGTAGAGAACTATCTGCATTGACGATCCTTAATCAGGTAGAATGACTATACCGCCAAGGTTATGCTCTAAAATTCAGGAAATTATGATGACATTTTGTTAAATTGGATATTCTTCAAATTTGATCGTGAATCATTCGCAGATGCGTATCATTGTATCACATCTATTAGTTGGCAGAGGTAGTTGTCATGTTGGAAGAATAAAAATTTCAACCCTCTGGCAAAACCCCACACTGGATCAACCTCAGGGCAAAAGATGTAAGATAATCTTTTGACTGAGTACTGCTAAGTTATAATACTTCTCGGAATAGTCCCCTCGAACACAAGAAGCATTCTTTAGTAAAATTGGCAATTACTTCACTTATCTTTTTCATCTTTGCATTATGCTGTTTCGAGAGGGAATGTTCGTGCATCCCTCACCGGATGAATAAAAAAGCGACTGCGAGTAGATCTCTCCGTGAAATATCACAACAGATCTCTTCGAGACGATCTGTGGACGCTGATTTTACTTGAACGTCCAGGAGTGTATTTATGAATTAACAATGCTCTGTTAGTACACATAAGATGAAATCGATTTAGAAGGTTTCATGGAGAAAGCAACTCTTTCGAAACGAGCAATAGACAAATTATTGAAACTCCATACCAATTTGTCACATCTACGGGTTTTGATCCTACCTCAGCTGCCTTTCACAAGAAAAGCCGCAGACCATTCCCAGCCTTACAACCTAGTAATGGAATTCCTTATAACTTCAAAATCACACCGAACTATTCTACGAAAACTGTCCATATGTTGATACTGTTCTACAAATGCTGCAAGACATTATTTACATGTCAAATCTAAATGTTAACTATAAACTATAAGCATCCTAATGCACAATTAACTCATTCCGTAACCACTTAGGAAAACCAAGAAGAAAAAGCCTAGACCACCAAAGATAAGATTTGATTTTTCCTCCCCAGTCATACCATTCCCTCCAAAGCCATACCCTTGATTGACCTCAAATCCAGGAATCTCCTGCACAATCTCTTCAAACGCTCCTTTCTGTGCTCTACACGTGGGACATCTCCAATTACTAGGAAGATCCGCAAAGGCGGTACCAGGCTTAGCCATACCACCAATAGTACCAACGTCACCTTGAGCCTCATCATATTCATAGTTACAATTCGTGCACCTGTGCTTACCCGTACTTCTCTGAATAAAAACCTCCTGTGCACGAAGTTCATCGGCCCGTTGTTGCTTTTCCAATTGTCTCTGTAACTCTGCATCCATAGGAGACATTTCTTCACCTGGAAGATCTACCATAGCTGTGGCCGGTTCTTCCGCAGTAGTAGTAGCAACTGTCACGGGGTCCTCTTCGGTAGAGGACATTCTCCAAGGTGCAGGCACATTCTTCGATTTCGATACCACGAGTGTCGCAGGCGAAGGAGCGAATGCATCAATGGATGCGATTAGAAGGATGGTTGTGCAAATTATGTTTCTCATGGTGAATGTTTTAGTATACTATTGTACAAGGCTTTAATGTTGTGTGTATGGAAGGAAAATGTGGCATCTATATGAGATTCTTTCCAAATATGCGGAGCAATGTGTTTTGATACATGCGAGCGATTCCTCGTCATCGTCCGTACGGTGTCGTCTGTGGACAAAATAATCATTCTACTGACGCTGACGGGCGTAGCCAGCAAAGCAAACGAACTTGCGGCTTGCGTGTGGATTATTCCAGCAGGGCGATGTGTAGCTAATTTAATTTTTTGTCTCTTTCCTGCAGTTAGTGATATATATAATAAGTGATAACTGTGATAAGTGATGAGTGATGAGTGATGAGCAGGCCTGTTTATTTTGTGCTATCGTGGATTAGGGCGCATAAAATACACAAAATAAAAATTTTGATGAGCACAAAATAAGTGTTGAAAATTGTGAAGACCTGAACAAATCACAAAACACATC
>Ga0209092_10001037_pt1 | contig 28022 bp, 25 predicted proteins | sample FraStrMetagenome_FD_187446 | JGI IMG/M metagenome (GOLD analysis project Ga0209092, IMG submission 187446) | Marine eukaryotic phytoplankton communities from Arctic Ocean - Fram Strait ARC3M Metagenome (SPAdes) (version 2) | ecosystem: Environmental > Aquatic > Marine > Oceanic | place: Fram...
TCCGCTGTCCTTGGCTTTAATCAGGTACGATACTTTATCGATACCCTGAACGAGACCTTCGTAGACATTCGGCGATTTGGAATTCTTACGATAAAATATCGTGTCTCCGCGTCGGTACAGTACTTTCGGAATGACTTGAACATAGTTATGTATCTTCGACATGTCCGCGATAGTCCGTATACACGAATCTATGCTAACATCTCCAGAAATAGATTGTGTGAGCGTAAATGCTGAAGACTGTTCACATAGGTGTTTCGTAATGTCGACTATATCGAACTTAGAAGCATCGTAGACAATCTCTTCAGATAATGGCGCGTGTGAGAAGAGACTCGTACATATATGCCTTAATCGGTCTGCGGAAGACAGTTCGGGTATCGATAGATGATCTGTGACATCAACGTGTTGGTCCGCATAGTGTACCGAAATCTGTCCGGAGTTGGAACACGTTATTGTTGCATACTGCGAACGGTTGTCCACTACAATGGCCGAATCGTCACCTGTCGGAAACACAAAGGATGAATGAAGGTGGGTGAAGTGTCCCTTTCTCTCCCCTGATACATATTCGACGCTCATATTACCTGTGTCGCGCGTTTCATAGATCATCGCTTTTGCGTACGCCAATACTTGTACCTCTTTTTGGTTCGTGGACAACCAGTCGCGAAAGGATTGTTCGGACGGTTGTGTGGACTTCCATTGTAACAAACGTTCAGCTATGGACAGAGGCAGGGTATCTGAGCGCGTGGAGACTGTATTATCCCATTGAATGATTTGTACATCAATATCTAATGTTCTGTCGTCGACGTTTGTTATTGTACATTGCGAGGTCTTCATTGTTCCGATTTGTCCAAGTAACACTCTGAAACTCAACCAAATGGGCGTATCTACACGATGTTTGGACATGGACGTAATCCAATCGGTCATTGCTTTCTCTTTTCCGGAATATGTTAGAGTTGAGGGACGTTTTGGATCCTTGTAGAAACGGAAATCCCGAATGTTCACATCCGTATTGGAAAAGCACGACGCAATGATTTGTGGAGACAAACACATTGTGTTGAACATGTGCTGCAATGGTTTTCGCCGGATGGGGATGGCGGAAGTCAATTGACATTCTGACATTGACACCGTGTATTCTTGCGTACGTGTCGGCGATCTCGATATCATATCATACACGGATGTATCGTATTCTGTGGGCTCCTCTTTGCCGCGCATTGATTCTATGACCCGGAGATATTGACGCACTGCACTTTTCTTGTTTGGTTTTGTGGCGCGTCCGAGAATAGCGTCTCCATCAGTACAATATAAGGTGGTTTGTCTCAGGGTTTTCGCTTTTGCGGTTTCAAATGCGTCGTACACAGAATTGCGGTACACATAATGTAATGCGTCAATATCAAAGTATGAGGTGGCTCGGCCAGAATCGAGACACACTTCTGTATACTGACGGGCGGCAATAGTATCTATGAGTGCTGTGCGGTCGTATGATGAAGATTGTGGAGACGATGCGTCCATTGGAAAGCGAACGTCTTTCGCAAGGCGCGCCCGATCAAAATTCTCGCCTGATATATATCCTTCAACGAAATGTTGAGCTTGGTATTTGGACTGTTCTGCCGAATTCCGATACCATAAAAATAACGGGGATTGACTCTCTAGTATGGTGGAACACATAATTCGAAATTGACGAATTGAGGTACGTGGATATACATCGATGAAGATTGGAGTCGTTTTGATCTTCATCGTGGAATCGAGAGGGTGTTGCAATAGAGAGCTCGCCGAAGATGAATCAAGAGAGACATTGGATTGGATATCACGCATGGTCTCATCCGATAGAACCATTGCCGCGCACTCTTTTTCGATGTTACGTTTTTGGGCATCGGTGTACACAGAGCCAATGCATACATACGCTTCCATATTCTCTACTTCTGGGCCAGCACAATGGATGAATCGAACATACTGTGGGTGTGGAGACAATGCCGAAAAAGTTCGGTTCATTATGATTAAACATAGAAATAAAATGGAAGGAAAAAACACTCAGAACGTACTCCTCGCCCACTGACCTAATCACAATTTACGTCTTGATCAGTTTCAAGACCGTCTTCTTCTTCTTTTTCTTTTGTGTCTTCTTTTTCCGCGTTTTGCCCAAAATTGTTCCATAGGGCACCCCACACGCGTGTTCGATCGACTGGATGAGACGACCGGTCGGTATCGCTGTTCCATTCTCATACTTTTGAACAATTTGGTGTCGAACATTCAGTTTCTGTGCCAGCTCTTTCTGACTGAGTCCAGCATCCGTCCGAGCTTTCTGAATTCGCTTCCTCATCGGCAGACTCACAGATGCGTGAATAAAACGGGCGTCTTCATTCTCAATTTTAATCCCTTTGGCGCCGCACGAGGTGCCCATAGGTCCATGTCCAAACAATGTCGGATTCGACATATTATGTCTCAATAAAAGATATTTTATCCTCGTATTTTCCCCGCTGAAGAGATCTCCATTTCGAAGAACCAATGAAACCGGTTCCACACAACCAGTCCATTCCACCACCAACGCCGAAATTATACGAGAAGTACTGGTGATGAAAGTCGTGATTCTTTGCTCCGAAAAATGAATATCCAGAATGACCGAAGGTAGAAGACACAACCCCAAATCCAGTCCAGGCAAATGCTGTCAATGGGTGACAATTTGTAAGAACAACCCCTGCTGCAACACCGCCCAAATTCCCAATACCATATTCCAGAGGATGTGCATACATTGCGGCAACCGCGGTAGGTGCTTTGAATCGGTGATGTACTTTGTGAACGCGCGCATACAGTAGTCTGGAGTGCAGCGCTCGATGTGTGATGTAAAACCATACATCAACGATTAGAAAACAGGCCACGAATTTCAGTATTTCCGTGCGCCAATCAAAGGGATCCGTAACGAGAAGTGTGCGGTCCGAGAAAGATCCATTGTCATGTAATACACGGCGCATCCAACTCGCAGGGATCAAACAAACCCAACTGGTACATAACAAATTCATCATAGACACTAAAAATGCCTCAGCCCATTCGTGTATCGTGAATCGCGATCGTTCTCCCTGCGTCTTGAACCGTAGAAAGACTGTCGGAAAACAATCCAAGACTGTGGTAACCGTGGAAACACACAAGAACCCGATAATGGCCGAAAGAAGACTTCCGCAAACAATGGTATCCAGCATCATCACATCAAAGAATACGTCCTGTATCGGTTGCCATTCGAGTACGTCAGGAATATGAGTGGCAACCCGCATCATTAACAGGAGATGCATTCCTTGAATGAGCCCTTGAAACAGCCGATTGGACGCAATTCGATAGGCCACATCTTGTGTAGAACGGGATAACGACATTCAATAGCACTCCATATAGGTAAAATACACATATAAAATTAGACATCTTATTATCAAACTTAGTTCGTGTGGCATTTCCAATACAATTCACAACAATCAAAGTCGAATAATCCTCGAAACGCGTCGTCTACATAATAATTCAAATGCTGTGTTTCGATATCCGGCGACCGACTCGTCCATTTTGATTGTGTTGACAGTATATGATTTAATCTATCGAATCTGCCGACTATTCCTCGCCGCGACCCTCGTCTCTTTAACGCCCATTCCGCCTGCATTGCTTCAACCATTGTTTCAAACCCATCAATGATACAAATTGGATACCAATCTTGTGCTCTATGTGTGTATCTAGCACCCCCCTTTAACTCGCCGTTATGCTGCCGTATTCGACGTGCGAAATTGTTTGTCATTCCGACGTATGTTTGATTTCCCGACGCGGATTTGATAATATACACGGAGTACATTGTTACAGTATTATCAGATGATAAATATCAGATAAAAAACAAACTACAAAAGCACGTCTTGTGAGTTACATCATGCTCTTTTTGCACATGGAATACAACAATCGATTTTGAAAGAACATACTCATCATGAAGATGATATTACTTTCCAATGAACCATATACCCAAAAGCGGCGCAATGTTATATAGCTATGTATTAAAAAGCCTATCGTTACCGTCAGACACAGAAACATAAGATAATTCGTGTATAGCCAGAAATCACAGTGTTAAGAATATTCATCGATCAAAAAACAATCGAATGTTTTTTTGTCATTTCCAGAATCATGAACACGTTTACGCCGTATTACATTACACCGTATTACATTACACCGTATTACATTACGCCGTATTGCTTTTGATTTTCTCAATCAACTTCTTCTCTGTTTTCGTTAAGTTGACATTCATGCTGTTAATGGAATCGATGAGAGAAAAAATCTGTACTTCAATGTTTTTGATTTCTTCAGGAATCTGTCGTGGGCGAATGCACCGATTCTCATGCGTGTCCGGAATGCATACCTCTTCATCATCGCACAAACCGGGACTCTCCATCAACCCAGGACTTTCCATGAGTTCGGAATGTCCAGAAGGAATAGACAGTGCTAAGGATTTCGTGTAGGGTACTTTAATTTGACCCAATGATCCATTCGTAAAACACGCGTCCACGAATGACACCTCTCTGATATCCATGGACTGAATGAAAGCCGTGTATCCCTTTCGTGGTCGAGAACACGTCAACCCAACCCAAATATGGGAATCCTGTTCGTTTGTAAATTCAATGAATTGTTCTGACAGCACTTCGCCGACTGGAACTGTACAAGATGCGAGTTCTTTCTTCTGAGACGGAGAATATACACACAGACGGAAATCCGGATAACTAGTATAACCGGACATTGTAAAGCGGATATGTTTACTCAATGGAATATGGACATCCATGAATACAGCCGGTGTACCGTTTCCAGAAACTAAAGAACATTGGCACACGTCATCAGCCAATTCCACGTGGGTTTCTTGACAAATCAGACTCGCATATTGAAAATATGACCATGATACCATCTTCGAGTGAGCTATCTGTTGAGGAGACGTTTGAATCGGCGCAGACGCGGCTCTTGATTCTGTGGAGAGTGAAAAATCAGGCTCTTGAAGCGCCATTGTGTTGGAAGATGCATTCGTCACATCTAAGGCGATGTCTTCCACGTAAAACGTGTCCCCAACCTGTGGGCGAGTAAAACAAACGCCTATGTGCATCGACCTCATAGATGATGTTGTAAATACTGCTTCTACGGAACCGCGAGATTCCGGAAGCAAGATGTAATTCGGAGACAGGCGTTCTTTTCCACTGTACGCCATGAGAAACGCATTCGGCGTTTTTGAATAACCGGTGACCACAAGTCTGTATTCAGTATAGGGCTGAACGGGAACATTTCGAATCAATGCACCCGGAGTACTCGTTGATTGATGTGTCGTTACAGTGTATGCCGACTGAGATTTGTGGATCATCACGTGCTGATTTCCTTGGAGTGGTGGAACATTTCTGCTCGGCGTCCATTGAACTGCCCTCGACGCGACTTGTTGTGTTGATGCCGGCTGTTCCTGTCTCACCTGTGCTACGCGCGGAATGTGAACGGTTGTCTCGAGCGATACCCGTTCTACAGTGAACGAATCTCCAATGTTAGGCGATGTAAAACATATTCCAACAGTGACGCTCTCCATATACGTGTTAGTTTTGAACTGAAATACCGTCGTGGAATTCTTTTGTGTCGGAAGAAATGTGTATGACTTGTACAGAATGTCGGAACCCTGATAAGCGACTATAAACGCGGACTCCGATTTTGATGCGTGGCCAAATACACTGAATGTGTATCTTGTATTTTTGTGAATGGGCACGTTCTTGAACACAATTCCAGGCGTGCTTTCATTTTGTTGTGCTACGATGGTGTGTTTTCCATGGATTCGTTGTACGAAGACATTCTGGTTGATTTCAAAGGATGGCTCGTTGTCACCACTTCTCCAGTTTAAGGTCATTATGAATAATATTCCTATAATTTATAGGACATAATTTAATCATGTCAAATCATCCCTGTATGCCAGATATACATTGCATTCCTCCATTCGATTCAATCGGTCACGCCGGACAAGCCGGCCCTCCTGGACCGCAAGGACCCCCGGGATCGCAAGGAGTCGCTGGACCGCCCGGAGTAATGGGTCCGCAAGGAGAAGCTGGTCCCCAAGGCGATGTAGGACCACAGGGTGAAGCTGGAGTTCCAGGCGCAATAGGACCACAAGGGGAAACAGGCGCGCAAGGTATACAAGGAGAGTCTGGATTGACGGGTCAGGATGGAGAAATCGGACCGATGGGACCCATGGGGCCTCAAGGACCACCGGGAAATGGAGGCGGCGGTTCAGGTATTGCTGCCATAACATTTCGGTTTGAAGAAACTGCTTGTCATTTTACAAGTAGTACGAAACCGACAAATCATAGTCAAACGACGGGTGGAACATTGTACGTGGATACCCTTCACATTCTAATTAGGGATTTTCCTCCAGAATTGTATGCGTATCTTGTCTCGAGTAACGCAGTTCTTCGATGTATCATCCATGAAAATAGTTTCGACGAGAACGGGTTAAACCACCTCATACGGAAAACGGTTGATATCACGCCCAACGTATCACCCACGCCGACGTCCAGTTTCGTATTTGCACACGAACATCTGTTTTCAACGGGATTCACGATTCCCAAACACACGATTGTGTGGCTGGAATTCGGTGTTCATAATCCATCTGAATCAAACATATGTTCTGATGAATCCATACAGGGTACTTACCATACATTCACAATCACAACTGTGGGAAATGGAAATGTTGGTTTGTTACCCTATTTCAAGGTATACGATAAGGATGGTTTAGTGCTCCTAACATTTGTTACGCCGACATACAATAGCAATGGCGATGTAATCATTGAACACGCTTCGACGATACATGGTTCTCTCGATGGTATCTGTGATTCTAGCTGTACAACAGATTGTACTTCTTGTCATACCGCGCCACCGCCGCCACCAACCGAGGAAAGTACGCCTTGTCACGGTGACGAAAACGCAACAGACCCGCCTGCTGATACAGACCCACCCACAAATACAGATCCTGAATGCAGCAATGATATAATATCGGTAAACCTTGGTCCTGCTAGAGTGATCTATCTGGGCACACAAACCATGTTGTCCAGAGCCACGGCCAATGAAATTGTGTATCTCTTGATTAATGCGCTTCATTGCGATCCAAATCTTCGGGTTATTGAATGGACCGAGAATACCGTAACTATCCGAGATCGTTCGCCCGGGTTGCGACAGCAAGGACAAAATACCTTTTGCGCATTTGTAGACAATACACACACTACAGAAATTGGATCCAGTCCGGCGGTGGCGAAACACATAGAAGCGGTACTATCCTACACGCAAGGAGTACATTGAAAATACATGTGAAAGATAACGAACTCTACATAAACCCTTCGACCCTGTATATAATACATACACAATGCCGTGCGGAGGACCCGAATTTAGAGGAGACGTCAAGTACAAGAATGCACTGGTCGAGTACAAGAGACGAAGGCGAAGACTGGCAGAATACAGAAAAGAACTGAAAACAACGTATAATCAAAACCACGTACGGTTTCTGGAACAGCAAATTGCCAGACTCAAGAGGATGGTGTAGATAAACAGCTAGGTTTAAATGAAGTTGTCTGTGTGTAAACTATTACGGCCTTTGATCGACATATTTTTGGGTAATTCCATAGGAGTAGGTAATTCGTTCTGATGTACTTGAAACGCCTTGTATTGCTTGATTTGAATGGTGATTTGGTTCACTGCAAATGTAATGGCATGATTATTGAGTTCTCGTACCTGTCCAATCACATCGTCTATACGATTTTGACCATGGAGAAAATAGATGCCACGCATTATGACACGGAGTTCATTATCCGATTGTTTCTTGATATGGACATTTTGTTGTTGATGAATGCGATATTGAACTGCTGCATGAACGGCTTTCACATTCTTGTCCGAAAAGTACAGCGTTGTTAGAGGCGTTTCTGACATCTCGTTATTCATGTTCGAAGGATCAGCCATATTGACCAAGTATATTCTATGTAACCATTTTATTTTTTGTTTTTTCATTGGAACACATACGTAATGCTTCCTCATAGACGTAGAAACATGCGGCATTGACGAGAACTGCGCGTACTGCACACGGAATGTATCCTCTCCATAGGGTTCCTTGGCCATATGCCTCAAGACACGAGATATTCTGCGCGATCTGACGACTTCGGATAATGTCCAACGGGTACGTCACCGTCCAATTGAACAGTCCCGCGAGACCACCAGCGATCAATGGATGATACCGTTTCCGGAACCAATAATACGTTGAAAAATATATGGTCATTGAAATACTTTCTCGACCAAGCGTGATCGGAAACCCCTTTGTTCTGTAAAAATCCGATACGGCCAAGGGTTGATTCGTTTGCAATTTTATTTTACCAACGTCGAATGTATACATGATCGGCGAAACAACCATTCCTGAAAGCATTCCCGATATGTACGATGAACCGGTTATAGATATGGTTCTTTCATATACCGGAAAAACGGTTGCATTGAATAGAACAGACGATACGAAGGGGAAACTTGCGCCTCGGTAGTACATCGGCAGTGCCTTCATTCTCCACGGATGTCCATTCTGTATCAGAACTTTTATAGTATCGAGCGGATGACCTACAATGGTTTGCGCAACACCGGAGGCCACGCCTGCTGCAACATCACACATGATTACATATTACACGGTGGGTCTCTTTATTATGTAATTTCTAATCGTAACCATCATAAAACATGTGCAAGACTTCAACCTCCTTCGTCGGAGCTTGATCCAACATCCTATCCAGATTGTAAAAGACGCACTGTAGTCTCCGGTCCAGTTCTTCTTCATTCACTATCATTTTGAGATCAATGACATTGTTTTCTTTGTCGTACACCTTCTCGAATGTAAAACAGCCCGGGTGTACGTCGCCGTTCTGCTTTCGGTATTTGTCTGGATTGAATCGTAAGCATTTGAAAGGACGATTTCCGCAATCTTGAAACAGCTGCATGAGACGCTTCTGTTCACACGACGAATCTCGATCTTTGTGTTGATTCTCGTCTAATTCGAAATTCAGAACGAAATGGAAACAGTCCCGGAACCAGTCTGGAATGCGCCCGGAGCTGGAACACTGAATGCTGACATCGTATTCAAAGAATCCGATTCCAAATCGTTCAGTCAACTTTTCGTGAATGTAGTGCTGTCTCCGTTTGTATCGGGTAGGAACCCGCTTTTCGTCCGGATACGTGAAGTAAAAGCAGTCGGCACACATCTTGACGTATCGATCTTCCTTGGTCACGTATCGCTTTGTGGGATGGACCATATTGCAGACAGGGCATAAAGCACTCCCGCCGCATTCTCGGCACTGGGCTCTATACTTTCCATGCTTACAAAAGGCACTCCCGCCGCATTGTCGGCACTGGGCTTTCCACTTTCCATGCTCACAAATTTGACTCCCGCCGCATTGTCGGCACTGGGCTTTCTGCTTTCCATGCTCACAAAAGGCACTCGGGGTGCATTCTCGGCACTGGTCTTTCCGCTTTCCATGCTCACAAATTTGACTCCCACCGCATTCTCGGCACCTGGATTTCCGCTTTCCGTGTTCACATAGAAGCTTACGACCATTCCAGATGCGTACTTCTCCTTTGTGCATGTACTTTTCGCCGACAACCCGGTCCGCTTTCTTTGGTAAAGGAGGATACATGGTTCTGAAGAAAAGTGAATGTGATTGGATGTTTTTTTAGATTGTAAGAGTACGGGAAAGAGTCCCTTTATAATGATAAAAGTATTCGTTCAATTAAAAAAATGATGGCTCCAATCGTTCACGTATCGATTATCAAATCACAAGCAACAAAACGCTCTCACATCACCCACACTCACATACAAAAATCAAAACAACATGGAATCCATCAAGTCTCAGTTCTACCAACACGTCAAGACCGTCAAGGGCGAAGCCTTTGCAAACGAACTCAACGAGGTACTTCCGTTCTTCGACAACGTATCTCTTCCAAGCAAGAAGAAAGCACGCCTGTCCAAAAAGCGGGATCCAACGAAGCCAAAGAGACCGATTTCAGCGTATATAGCGTTCTCCGTAGCAAAGCGTCCAGAGGTAAAGGCTGCGAATCCAGAGAAGACGACTACCGAGATTCTCTCCCTTCTGGCAGCGTGCTGGAGGAACGCATCGGACGAAGAAAAGGAAGACTTCGTCCAGATCGCGAAAGAGAACAAGGTCCGTTATCTTGAGAAGATGACAGAATGGAGGAAGACCAACGCGAAACAGTGTCTGATCGTCGAATCGGATGCGGAAGATAACGTCTCTCTCAATGTAGAGAACACCGTCAACGTAACGAAGAAGCCTCGAGGACGCATTGTTCCGTTCGCCGCGTTTCTGAAAGCAAAACGACCCGAAGTCAAGGCGCAAAACCCTGGCAAAACAACGAAGGAAGTGACAACGATCATTCGGCTGATGTGGAAGGATACTCCGATTCACGAACGTCTCGAATACAAAGAGATCGCCGCCAAGGACAAGGTACGCTACGAGACAGAGATGACTGCGTGGAAGGCGATCCAACAACAGCAGGAGAACACCGCTGTCGCTGAAGAAGCTCCGGCTACTGCGATGCCAGAGGTTACTGAGACAACTACAGTATCTATCGAATCTACTCCAAGTGTCGAAGACCACGTAGACAACGACAGTGACAACGAGATTGTCGAGATCGAATGGGGTGAGGAAGATCTTTCGTAAACAGGCAATTATTGAACGGGAGGGAACAAGAAAAAACGAAAAACAAAAAATATAAAATAGAATTGAATAGAGAACAGTCATGAAGGGGGGGCATTGGGATATGAATCACAGTTTTCTTTTTTATTGCGTATCATGTTGTCCAAAGTAGAACCCGGGGCGACAAGTGGTAAACACATATCACTGGCCACACGGAAATCACATAGTATGGGTCCTTTGTACGATAAGAAATCTTGGATCGTTCTATGGAGGTTTTTTCGCGAATCACAACGCATACCGCGAATACCAAAAGCGCCAGCCAATTTAGAATAATCGGGATTTTTACCTAAGCTCGTAGCCGTGTGTCGTTCATTGTAGAACAAGCTTTCCCACGTTTTGACCATAGACATATGCCCGTCGTTCATAATAGCAATTTTGACAGGCAGATTATAATCAGCGATTGTCTTCAATTCAGCGAGGGTGTGATGAAAAGATCCGTCGCCGTCGATGTTCAGAATCATATGATCCGGTTTCGCAATTTGACAACCCATTGCATACGGCAGACCAGTTCCCATAACCCCCAGACTTCCAGAAGTGATGAACGTTTTCGGATGCTTCCACGTAATAAACTGGGCGGCCATCATCTGGTGATTTCCAACTCCGGTCGTTACCACATACTTTGGACTACTCGGTTTGTTCAAATACATATTCAGAGCATACACGACTTCTTGTGTACTGATTTCTGATGGAAACACTTCATACATGAAAGGAAGAGAAAATTCCCATTCCTGTATACGTTTCTTCCAATTGGTCATATCAGGCATTTGGATGTCGTCTTGTACTTTCGCCAAAGAACTAAGGAAATCGCCGCAATCCATGGCATAATTGTGCGGCGTAGGTAAGACAAAATTGAATTCTTCTTCTGCGATGTTCACGTGGACGATACCGGGCGCATCTTTGCTTCTAGCGTGCGGTGCAAATCCGTGAATCGCCCCAGTAATACGATCATCGAATCGAGATCCCAGGGTGATGATTAAATCCGCATTTTGGATTGCGTGATTCGCCGCTGGATATCCGTGCATTCCCAGAAATTGGAGTGATTCCGGCGTACTCTCGTCTACGACCCCCATTGCGTGAATCGTGGTCGTGATTGGAATTTTCGTCTTCTCTACGAAAGCGCGTAATTCTTTCCATGCGGAATTACATCCTTTTCCGGCGAGGATCACGGGCCTTTCCGACGATTCAATTAACGTACGAATATGTTCCACTTCGGTTGAAGTCAGCGTTTTTTTCCGACGTTCCTTAGATGGCGCATCGAGTACGGTATCCATTCTGTGATTCATCTCCGGAATTGTGTCTCCGGTATATGTAGCAGACGACACGCATTTGGGCATATCGATGTGGACGGCGCCAGGTTTTCCATCGTGTGCAACGTGGAAGGCTTTGTCCATGACCCACGGAATATCGTGAACGTCTTTGACGCAATGACTCCATTTCGTAATCGGCGTCGTAATATCAACCGACGGACATTCTTGAAATGCATTTGTTCCCATACTGGCCAAGGGTACTTGACCCGATATTACAATTAACGGTGTTGAATCGGACATTGCATCAGTAATCGCAGTGACACAGTTTGTCAAAGCTGGTCCACTTGTCACAATCGATACACCTGTTTTTCCGGACAATTTGGCATAGCCTGTAGCGGCGTGACCTCCACTCTGTTCGTGCGTGTTCATGTAGTACTTGATATCCCCCTTATAGAATGCATCGACAATGGGCATAACTGCTCCTCCTGAATACAGGAATACACTATCTACCTGATGCTTCTTCAATGATTGATATACGATCTGGCCCCCGGTCAATCCTCTGAACGTACCTCCTGTGAAAGTGCTGTACATCCGATGAAACGATTGTTGGTGGATTGCGGTCCAACGCGACATACTGCGGAACATGTGTGAATTCATACTTCTCTACTTGCTATTATATATTATAATTTCTCTAAATTGATTCCAAAAGTGACCATAATTAAGGCGGCAATAATCTAAAAAAAAATCGCTCACCTTTTTTTAAAGATTTTTAACTCAGTTCCCCAAACCCATCACAATTCACTTTATCAATACCTTACAAGTTGATTTTATAAAAGTTAAAAAATATGCTCTTTGTCATCATCTACGGCCTCATAATGTTGAGTATTATCTCTAATGCTCACGTCCACTACAACACGCAGGAAGTGACGGCTTGTACGACAACACGCACAGCGGATATTCCTCCGTGCCCTGATGCACCGAAGAAGCACACCAATACGAAACAATGTTACTATGTATCATCAAAATACGATTAAGCATTTATTATAGGAATCGATGACAATATGTACGCACCGGCACTGAAATTATGTACCAGATAATGGATTTTCGATGTTAGCTTCTTTTGGGCATGGACCATTACCAATCCCATTACCATTTCGCCGTGATACTCTTGGGTTGTTCCTACTACAAAGGACGAATTCATAAAAAGACCAACTGGAGGAATCAATTTCACGATCTTCTTGATGTAGAAGATGCATAGAGAGAGAATTACAATTTGGAGGATAGTTTCGAATAAAATTGTGGAATATTTCTTACTTTCATCAAGTGTTGGAAACAGTTCGTCCAACCGAGGAGCAATCGCCAGCGTTAAGAGCATGTAGAACGTCGTATATTGTACGATTTCCAACAAACGATACCGACGAATCGTGTCCATATTGATTAGACTGTTGAATCGTTCATTAGTATATTTCCGAATATTTTTCGATATCATTCCCGATTAACGTTTCGTTATATAACTAAAGCAATTAAAAAAATGACAAGTGTATCGAATACCAAGGAGATTGGCAACTATAATGTCAGCCGAGGTGAATTGGAATTTGTTTGATGAGATTCAACATAACGTGATTCACTCTGACAGAGAACCATCTCGCAGTATTTCACCAGAAACGGGCGCTCGAGAATGTGAATTCTGTACCGGAAAAAACTTCGTCTACGAAGACGGTTATTGTTGCTGTACGCAGTGCGGTGGCATTGCTGAAGACGTTGTTATCCATTCTAAAGAGCTGTCCTACGCCTCCGAGACATCGAAACAGCAAGTCCGTGTTGGAATGCCAGTAAATCCTCTTCTCCCGACATCGTCTTTAGGAAGCGTCATTGCAGCCAAAGGAAAGTATAATCCAAGTACTAAAAAAATGTGTCAATACCACCAGTGGAACTCCATGCCGTACAAAGAGCGTAGTTTGTGGTCAGTATACAATAGGATCATGAATAAGGCTCGACGAGGCGGAATTTCCAATGTTCTGATTGATGAAGCCAAGTCTATATACAAAAACCTCAGCGAAGTCAACATATCGAGGGGGTCCAATCGAAATGGACTGATTGCCGCATGCGTGTACGTATCCTGCAAACGGAACAATGTCCCCCGGAGTGTGAAAGAGATAGCTGCAATGTTCGATCTGACCGTTCCAGAGTTGACGAAGGGTGCAAAACGCCTTCATGATATTATGAATCGGTGTCGGAAACAGATCCATCATAAGAGCGCAGACGACATCTCTACGACGGTGAAAACGACCGGTGCAGCGGATTTCATTGCGCGCTTCTGTTCCTCATTGGAAATGCCACCAAATATCATTCAACTGTGTCGATCCGTGGCTCAACGCGCGACCGATTTGGGTATTGTGGACGAAAATACGCCTCCATCGGTGGCAAGTGGCTGTATATTCCTCGTGGTACAGATTGTCCCAACAGCCGAAACTCCTATATCCAAGAAGAGCATTTCCAGTGCTTGTAACATATCAGAAGTCACGATTGGAAAGTGCTATAAGAAGCTATACCCGTATCGCAGCTATCTCATCGCAGAGGAAGAAGCGAAACAATTCAACATATCCTTATAAGCAAAATGTTTATTTCAATGTTTTTTATTGTCTTCAGGTTCTAAATGGTTGACTACATATCGTACTACATATCGTACTACATATCGTACTACATATCGTACTATATTCATATCATCTAAAAACAAGCCTAACTTCCCTCATGCGCTCAGTAGCTCTTCACTCAGAACCGACCCACACCGCTGCGTCAAGCGCTTCAAGGATCGCACTATATCCATTCGCTGTTCTTCATAATGCGTTCCGAAAATGGTCGCACTCTTCTTCCCAAACATCACCGTAGACCCCAGGCAGACACCATTCAGCTCTTCCATTCCACGCTTCCTCTTTCGCGAGCATCGGTTGGGTTTGCACGCACATCGAGAGCAGTTTTGGTAGTTTGAATTCCACCACATTGTACATTTGACACGACCTAATTTTGTCTGCTCAGGGGCATAGTCGTACTTCCGCAAATAGTCCAAAAGCACGTCTCTGGCAATCGGGTTCGGAAAAATGACCCGAATGTTGGAATTATTGCATTGCACCTTCTCCAGCGGAATCTGACACAGTTCGGCTATGACCGTGAATGCTTGACGCGCGCCGACATCCGATCCGCACGCGGGAATAATCATCTTGCCTGTCTTAAACAGCTTCACGTGGAATCCCTTTTTCCAGAATATAGAGATCTGATGATCAAAGTCGACACGACGACGCTTTGTCTTGTATGAGGTTTTCTGCTTAATCGCAGGCGTTCTCCCTTTTGTGACTGATTCTCGCGTAGTAGCATCGAAATAGCGAATTCCAAGAAGCCTTTTATCTTCAGCTGCTTGAATTAGTGCCGGCAACACTTGCTTTAAGTCGACCGGGTCCTGAAGGATGCCGGTGAAGTTGCCGGAGTAGAATTCGTAGGATTTGGAAGCCATCTGAGGATGAAGCTTGGAAATAGATAAAATGTGTTACTGAATCGTGGAATGTTGAATTGTGTGAAATATGCTTCTTGAATGGTGTTTTTTTAAATCAACATCTAGAATTTTAAGCGTTTTTTTTACATATAGCACATAAACAACGTATAGCATTAAATATAATAATGTCTACAAAAAATACGAATACCGTCGTACTACACATTGTAGGATACGAAAAATGCCCTTACCTCTATCAAGGATCCTTGTATGCTGCTATATGTAAAAATCGAAAAAAATGTTTGGATTATCGGATTACCTCATTTGACACTCCTAGAGAATTTAGAGAATGGGTACAGGGCTTCTTACATACCTATCCGCAAACTACAGAACTAGATATCGATACGACATCGTCTCCTTTTGTCTTTGATGAAACCACTAATACCTATATGGGTGGATTTTCGGAGTTGTTTGCCTTCATGCAAGATGTTGTGGTACCGAACGATCAGCACGTAGAACAGAAAGGGTCTCATTGATTGATTGCCGGATTCTATTCTTCCGGTTTGCGTACAGCACGAACCGTCGTTCGATAGGAAACTTCGAACGGGGTACCCGCGTCGACCGATATTGGATTGTCTAATTTTTCTCTTTTTATTTCGTAGCAGTAATTTCGTTCTTTACGGAAAGGCGCACTTTCCTGAATCATAATCATAGCCAGGGTCCTGTCCGAATCCATCCGGCACAATGAGGTAAACGCCTTTCGGGCGGCTCGAACCGGAATCGACGCCTGAAACTTGTGCCCTTTCAAAGCAGGTGGGGACGTAACAACAAAGGTACGTGAACGTGTCATTTGATATTGGACAGAACAAATATATAGTACCGCGCAATGGAATACATAGTACCGCGCAATGGAATACATAGTACCGCGCAATGGAATACATAAGCATTAATCGGACACAATGGAATAGTATGCTCCATTCCATCATTGCGTTCTTTCGAAGGATTTTCCGCCGAAGTCGATCACCAATGAAAAACGACGATCCGTCCCGACACAAATATGGAGGACCCCATGTCCCCACTCATATGTCAAAGACGGAGTTTTTACTGTATGTACAGCATCACAAATGCCCCTATTGCCACAGAACATTGAAAGCGAACCATTGTACCAAAGAACATCTCATCCCAAAATCGTACGGCGGAACAAACCAAATCGGAAATTTGTGTTTGGTTCATGAATCGTGTAATACGAAACGCGGAAACGATATGACACATCCCGAATTTGTTCGCCTCATTCATACCCGTCTGACGACTCCGTGGTGGATCATAGAGACATAAACATATACGATCATTAATGGGTATTGAAATGTATAATTTGGTCGTCGCTCACGACCGCGAATATGGGATAGGCTGCAATGGCAAACTCCCCTGGTATTTCCGAAAAGAGATTAAATACTTTTCCAAATTGACGCAATCGGGGAAAAAGAATATTGTCGTGATGGGTCGAAACACCTGGGAATCAATACCCAAACGATACCGCCCACTGCCGGGACGCATCAACGTGATCATCTCATCTACCCTTCATACCAAGGTCGAATCGGGAACATTCACTGAGACGGACCTCATCCACGTATGTCCCACGTTCGATGCCATGCTGGATTGCGTGAAACAGTTGAAAGATAAAAACACCGATGTGTGGTTCATTGGAGGACGGCGCATATACGAAGAAGCCCTTCAGCGAGGCATTATTGCAAAGCTGTTTTTGACACACATTCACGGCGTATTTCCGGAGTGTGACACGTTTTTAGACGCATCTAAAATACACGAGTTTCGCCTACAATCATCGTCGACCACCGTGGACCACGACATTTTGCACACGACATCTACCGGATCCCATACCAAGTATGTGCTGTCGTGCCGCGTGTTACATATGAGGACGGAAGAAACGCAATATCTGGATCTGTTAGAAAATGTATTGGATAAAGGTGATATTCGAAAGGACCGAACCGGCGTGGGTACAAAATCGATATTTGGAGCCACCATGCGTTTCTCCTTACGGGATAATAGACTTCCTCTGTTCACCACAAAACGGGTGTACTGGAAAGGCATTGTGGAAGAATTGCTCTGGATACTACGCGGCTCAACCGATGCCAAAGAACTGCAGGCGCGGAACGTACACATATGGGACGGAAACTCCAGCCGAACCTTCTTAGATCAAAACGGACTGTCCCATTTGAAGGATGGTGATTGTGGTGCGATTTATGGCCACCAATGGAGGCATTTTGGGGCACAATATATAGACTGTTCGACTGATTATACGGGAAAAGGGTTCGATCAAATCCAATACGTGATCGATCAAATTCGCAATAATCCAAACAGCCGACGTATTTTCTTGAGCGGCTGGAATCCGTGTGATTTCGTCATTCAATGCCTACCCGTATGCCATGTCAGCTACTGTTTCTCTGTTCGCAAGGGAGAACTACACTGCCATCTCTACATGCGAGGCAACGATCTAGGATGCGGATGCCCGTTCAACATTGCCAGCGCTGCATTGCTGACCTATATGTTGGCACACATCACAGGATTGAAACCGGGTGAACTAGTGTATTCTTGTAGCGATGCGCACATCTATTTGAATCACGTGGAAGGTATTCAGACACAAATACAGAGAGTTCCGAGACCGTTTCCGACATTGACGCTGGATCCGAATGTCGCACGATTGGAAGACTTCACGTATGATAGCTTCACCGTGCGCGGATACAATCCACATCCAAGAATCAAACTGGAAATGGCGGTGTGATCCGTGGACCTTGAATCCGTTTCCGAAGGATACATTTCGATAAAGCCCGATTTCGCCGTTCTACATCGCGGTTCAAATGGCGCATCATCTGTTGCGTCTTTTCATAGCCATATCGGATTGCGCGTTCTTTTCCGTCGGATGACATTTCGAAATGGGCGCCGCTGGATTGAACCGGAATGATGATGCGGTGTTCTGTTTTTGCGATGTCCTGTTTTTCATTGATACATTCTAAGAGGGCATGGATGTAGGTCATGAACGAATCGATGGTTTGCACCGGATTTGTTCGAATATTGAACGTAAGAATCCGGGTATTGGGCGTACTGTGGGTGTCTACATCGGGAACCGGAAGATGGCATAGCACTCCTCCGTCCACGTACAAGGATCGGTTGTACTGTACTGGAGTGAACATTAGAGGAATACTGGCACTCATGCGCAACCCTTGCGACACTTTCATCATCGGGGTTCGTTTATAATCAAAGTATGCAACGCACGAAGTGGTAACACACGTCGCGCTGACGACCAAATGAATGCCTGTATGCTGGAACAGTTCTCGGAACGTGATGTTGGATTGTCCTGTCTTTTGTACGAGAAATATTTCGAATACCTGTTCTATACGGTCACCATTATCAATTCCGTACGTGTCAAAGCATTTCAGAATATTGTCTAAATGAACCTGGAATAAGGCATTGGTATTGACGCGCATCAATGTATTTTCGAGCTCTTTTGCAGTGTAGCCGAGACACACAAGCGTTCCGAAAAAAGCGCCGACAGACGACCCTCGTATGGATCGGACAGAGACGATGACTGCGGATTCTTCAAGAGCGCGAAGACATCCGACGAAGTGAATGCCGTGAATGCCGCCACTTGAAAATACTAGGGTTGTAGGGGTCCCATTCATATCATTGTTATGATGGATCATTGTGTATCGTATTTAAATAATATTGGTCGATAATAGAATAATGGCATGTATGTTTGTAATGGGCTCTTTTCTAGCGTTGCTACGACTAAAAAAGAAAAGTGTAGTACAAAATGCGAATCGAACCGTTCCGAATGAGGATACTTCGCGTATGGAATACCGGCAGGATCGCGAAAGACGACGGAGCAGAACGAGGTGTGCGAATACAGTGGAGTCCATTTGACACTGTTTAACATTATTGGACAATCCCCGCCTTGGCCTTAACGATAGACGATCCAGTGTTTGCACCGGTTTCTACTGCGCTTTGTCCAGCCGGAGAGAGTAATAGCCATAGAATGGCCATAACAATGATAAACGCCACAATTGCCACACCATAAATCCATGTTTTTGCAATACTAGCACCTTCCTCAATACCGGTTGTCGCAACCTTCCCACCCTCTTTTACGGTTGTCTCACCGAGGTCTTTTGCATCCCCAGACACCTTTTTAACTGTATCGGCCCCCTCTTCAACCATATCAGTTACTCCCTTAGTTTTTTTCACTGTAATTTTCTTATCAATTTTCTCGATATCAGATATTAAACCTTTGAAACTAGTATTCTTATCCGTCATCTTTGCAACAAGATCTAATGACATTGTTTGTGTGATGAAACTAGCACCACCATTTTTTAATTTGAGCGATTGTTTTCCAGACATTTTTTTGCTCATTTCTGTGATGAAGCTTTCGTCAACCATATTGACTACACGATCCACAATCTTTGTTTTATTAATCACAGTATTATCGTTTGTGGATGATGAAGAGGAACCTATATCCCCAAAAGAAGACGCCGCAGACACAATGCTTCCAACCGCTGCCCCAAGTGCATCGGTTTCGTCATTCACACGCGATTCCAATTCATCTCGGAGCTTTTTCTGTACTTTCTTAGTATCGCCTAGTTCTAGTGATTTTGAAGAATCAAAAGACATTGCCATATCCTGTTTAATATTGTCCAAACGACAAGGAGTCACGTCCGACATTTTTACCCCGGATATGTCAGGATAGACTTCTCCGCAAGCCTTCACAAACTCTGGAGTTTTTGCATTTACAATACACTTCATTTTTCCCTCTTGGTGCAATTTTTTCTCTGCTAAGAAAACCTCACTAAATTGTGCAGAACATTCAGTGAAATCTACGTCTATCTCTTGCGTTGCGTCAACGACACTACTCATTGATGTTTTGGTTGTCATCATAGTCTTGTTGATGCTTTCGTTTAACGAATCGCGAATATTCTCGGTATGTGATTTGTTAATGGTTTCATTGCTGCTTCCCCATGAGAATAATCCTTCAATGAGGTCTTCTTCTGCATTCGGATTCCATATTGAATATACCATTTTATTATATAGTATATCACAGGAAAATATTTTACCCGTACATCTTTTATCAAAACAAAAAGAAGAAAAGAGGTTTTCGATATCCTCGGAAAAAAATTTCCAAAACTTTTTTCAAAAAAATCGCTCGGCAGAAAAAAATCCCCCATCCTTCTCAATTGAGTAAGTGAGTAATTGAGTAAATTGAGTAAATTGAGTAAATTGAGTAATCCACTTAAAAATAATATTTACATACAGTATAAAGATGTACACCTGTCCTCGTGGTTGTAATTACAAAACGGATAGAAAAGCTAATCTTGTGCGACATCTCAACCGCAAAAGAAAGTGTACTCAAGTTACTCAAAACGACTCAATTGAGACGAATATTGAGCAAAGTAGGCTCACTATAGGCTCACAAAAAGACGATATAGGCTCACAAAGGCTCACAAAAACCTGTTTTAGGCTCACAAAAGGCTCACAAAAAGACGATATAGGCTCACAAAGGCTCACAAAAGGCACACAAAGGCACACAAATAACTCACTTTTGACAAATGAAAACAAGGAAAGTATACAAAATATAGATATTCATGAAGAAACACAGAACATTGAACAAGACATCAATGCCATACACAATGAAGTTATTCTCACACACAATTCTTCTGAACCAAACAGCACATGGGTGTGTCCGCACTGTAACAAAACCTTCAAACACAATCGTAATTGGAATCGTCATATACGGATGTACTGTAAAGGAAAAAGTAATAAAACTCAACTGTTAGAACAGGAGAATGCAGCGTTGAGAAAGATCATTGAACAAGGGATTGTGAACAATACAACACACAATAATAACAACAGCACAACCAATAATCACAACACAACCAATAACACGACCAATAACACAACCAACATCATAAACAAAATCACGTTACCGGAAGGACAGTGGTCAAGAATGCTGTACCGAATGATGGTTCTGTTGATGTCAAAAACAAAAGGAGACAGTTTCCAAAGCGGTGAATTAGAGTTCACTGATGCATTCCAGAAAACAATGTCACTAGCCTTCTTTCATCCCGATTCTCCCATATACGAATCTGTTCAGTTGTTGGGACGAAAAGAACCATGGGCCAAACGAAATGGCGATTTGGTAGGAAAAAAGAAATTGATAAAAACAATCAATCGCGAACATTACGAACGCCTTTTACTGTTCATGAAAGCGGACAATGAACGTTTTCGAAAAGAACTTCCGCCAGCACCCGTTATTGAAAAGTGGATTGAAGTCAACAATGAAGTGATTTCACATATTCATAAATATGATCCATGCGAAAAAGAGATTTTGCGAAACACGGAAGAAATTCTTCGTAATCGGAAATTACCCAGTAACTACGTGAATCTTCTGTCCGAAGTCAAAGAAAGCGACCGAATGGATCGTTTAATTGCAAAAAGCCAAATGCCCTAATTAACTATTTCTACATTCACATATCCATCATTTTCATAGTTCCATCCGCCGACCACAGAACGCGGCGTTTTAATGGATTGAACCCCTCTATACTTACAATGTCTTTTTTCTCTTCCTTCGTTTTCTTCTTTTTGCCCGCTTTGTCTTGAAGCGCTCTCTGAACCGCATTATCAATCTCTTGTTTCTTCAGAACCTTTGCGTTTTTTTCTTGCAGTATGGAATGCTTCACTGTATTTAATTCATTTTTTAAAGAAGTCAATTTACCTTCAATCACTTTATACACATCCTCCGGAAATTTCGAATACGAACGGGACGAGTTATTCGGAACGAAGACAGTAATGTAATGTAAGAATTTCATGTCCGGAGAATTGATCACTGCAATCTCTCTTTTTGAAGTATCTGTTTTCATTTCACTGCGAAACATGTGTGTCCGTACCATAACCTCTTTTTTCGGATTCGTGTACACATATCCTACAACGAACGAAATACTTTTCTCGTGAACAATTTCAAGGGTATTTGCATTTTTTTGTAGTCTTTTTGAATCTGCTGTAGTGTTGATGTGAGTTACTTGTTTATTTGTACGCTTGTCTGCATAAATCTTACGTGTGCCATTGATGTAAATGCGAAGGAAATCAGAAGAATTACGTAACTTCTGCACAACGCCTTGTTTGGGCACTGTTAATCCTTCTACAGAACTAAATGATAATCCCATTTTTTATATAACATATACATATATAATATTATGTTAGAAGCAGTCCTAGCCCTACTGTTCATTTTGATATTAGGTTCAATTGTGTGGATGCAGCGTACAGTGGTCGAAGGATGGCCTGCGGGCGATAACGTTGTAAAGGCCAATGATTCAGTTCGTTTAAAAAATACTTCGTATGGAAATCTTAATTATTGTGGTCAAGCTGATGGTTGTGGTGCAAAGTATAAAGCACGCATAGGAGGAAGAAATGCAAACAACGGCAACAATAAGTTCCAACTTGTGAAAACAGATGGATCCAGTACCCCCCTTGTTAGCGGGGATATCGTACACATTAAGCAAAAAGACGTATATTTAGATCATTGTACGAATCAGATAGATAATGTATATGGACACACCTCCGCTAACCGCGACGGCTCAAGTGGATCGTGGATATTGGAAAAGAAAAACAAGGACAGCCGTCCTATCGAGTACGGTGATCTGATATTTATTTCATTGAATAGATCAACACATACATTAAAAGCGGCGGGCAACAGCAGTAGCTGTAACGGTTATAACGCTTACGCAGGGACAGCTCCCAGTGGAGGACCAAAGCAGACCTGGCGCATTATGAGACCAGCAGATTGGCAGGAGACAAAAAGCACAGACAAGAAGTTATCCACTATGAACACAAATGATAAAGTGTCCCTTGAAGCAACAACTAATTCTAAAACGTGTACAAGCGGCATTGCTGAAAACGATAGCCCATACAAAGAAAATGTTGGAGGCGAGGATTTTGTGAATGTTGGCTATAAAGTGGAATGTTGCGGCGCTGGAAACGACAAAGGAACTACGAACAGTTCTAGATGCGATCCGTTTTGTCCAGAAGGAAAACATTGCGCGTCCCTCATGAAGGATTATTGTCTTTCTGGATCAAATACGTTCAACGACACCGGAAAACTCAACGGAACGGATGCGGGTGAAGGTCGTTTCTTTGAACAATCGTGTGTTACGTTTATGAGAGAAAATCCCCAAATACAATCTAAAGTCATTGGGAAAATATGCGCCAAGGGGGACAATTGGAAATCGTCTGCGTGTAAAACATTTTGTAACGACGCAAATAATAAAGAAGCATGCACTATGATTATGAAGGATAAATGTTCTAAGCCAGAGCAATGGGGTGTGCCAGAATGTACGGCATGGTGTAATGCAGGATGTGAGACGGGAAACTGTACAAATCGTGCGGAGTGTGTACCATTCGTAGAATCGCCTGAAAATTGTGGCACTGCTCAATCTCCTGGTGAAAAAGCGGATACAGATGCTTGTGCATGCTATAAAAAATTGAGCAAATCAGGTATTCCGGAATATGAGAACGCCGGTCCTGCGCTGGATGCCATGACATCCTGTATAAATACCGCATGCAAAGGATACATGGACCGTGCGTGTTCTGGTAATATTGTAAACTGTGTACAGAATTTTGCTCAAAGCCATGGAGTTTCCGACAACAATGAGCAAAATTTGAATTGTAACGGAGATTCGGATGTGATGAAGGAAGCCAGAGAGCTTGCAGAAGCAAATGCTGAAAGTCATGGGAACGGTGTGGAAATAGACATTTCTCCAGTTGAAGACGACGATATCACGGATGATGAGGATGAAGAACTGGCCGTAGATGATGATAGTGATGATGATGAAGTAGATGCATCCAACAAGAACAAAACGGAAAATCAGGAAACCATAGATACCACAGATGCAGCAGATACCACAGATGCCGCAGATACCACAAATGCCACAGCCCAGACGCAAGTGGCAACACAATCATCATCTGATGACATTACGCAGTTTATAGAAAAGAACAAAACTCTACTCATTACTGGATTCGCCATGTTTGTACTACTCTTACTGATCCTGAAGTTATAAAGCCAAATGCCATAATCACAGACCAAATCACAAACTCCGATAGTAGTACTTGAACGGCAACATTTTCGTTTGGTGCGTTTTCAGAAAGGCACGGTACAACGCATCCCACTCTTTTGCCCATTTTCCCTTTTTGTAATTGCTCATTTTGATAATGTAATTGCTGGATGATACATATGGCTTTTGCATTGTCCCGCCACCCGTCCGACCACCGCTCACGCAGAACGCCATATCCAGCACATTCTGGTACATCACCCACTCATAGGAATCGCAACTGAACTCAATGAACCAGCGCAAACCTTGCCATGGATGTATTCCGGACAAGTTCATATAGTTACCCATGATCATTAAACGTTGAATGTGATTTAAATACCCCTGTGCAAACCCTCGTTGAATACAATCGTCCACGGGATCGCATCCGGTGGTTCCCTCATACCACGCCTTTGTCAACTTTTTGGTGTTTCCAAAATAGTTTTTCTTCTTCGAAAAGTCGAAGTAGATGTAGCAGTATCGCTGATATTCTCTCCAAAATAATTGTCGAATGTACCCTTCGTAGCTGTTTAGTTTCACTTTATCTTTCCATGATCGGATCTGTGCGATGATGTCGACCGGAGCGATCAGCCCACAGTTGATGGACGACGACAAACACGAATGGAATCCAAAATCGTTGTCCGTGTGAATCGCGTCTTGGTAGGTGCCGAAATTGTCCAAACGGGTACGAAGGAAGTGTGCAAACCATTTTTGGGCGCTTCTATGGCTCACGGGAAATATGAAATCCGAAGTCGAACCGTAGTTGGACGGAAAATGCTTATCGACATAGATTTGGGCTTCGGCGATGTGGGTATTGTCTGCTCGGCTCAGCGTGGGAAGAGATGGAAATTCAATTTTCTTTGGATACTTTTTCCGATTTTCTTTGTCCTTGGACTTCACGTTAGGAATGATGTCCACGACCTCTTTTCCGAACTTCAGGAACCAGTGGAACATATACACGTCCTTTCGCTTGGCTTTGTACTGCGCTAAGTGTTCCCGGGATAGAAGGCACGCCGGCGTCTCGTGGACCTCTTTGACGTTTGGAATCGTGATGCGGTCAATCGGGTCGAACATGTGCGCCGCGCGGTAGGTGGGCGTTTTGTGGTATTCACAGTACTGGACTGAACATCCTTTCTGTTTGAGATACGCTTCGTAGTACTTCATGGACGCGCGGTGCAGCACGAGCTTCTTCTTGTTGTACTTGTACTTTGTGAAGTAGTGCGGATGCTCCCACAGCAGGTATTTGTATGCGCTTTTTGAAAGGATATGTTTGGCGTCGAAGAGCTGGTGGGGTAAAATCAGAAAGGTTTTCATGCGAAGGAAGCGGTTCTATACATACAACAGACAGAAGAAATAGAACAAAAACATAAAAATTGTGTTGGTGCGTTCATTCGTTTTCAGAGGGTGAGACCCATTCATCCAGATCCACGTGCTTCAGAAAGCGTTTACTGTCCTTCTAATGCAGCGACACGAGCCATCAGCGCATCAATGGCTGCCTGCTGGGTAGCGATGGTCGCTTTCTGCGCTTCCACAGTACGGTCGAGTTCCTGGATGGCGGAGTGGTGAAGAGCGAAGATCCTCTGCTTGTCAATATGTAAAAAGTCATTGACCTCTTTGCCATAGATGAAAACAGAATCATATTTCTTTTTCATTAAAAATTTTCCGTTTTCCATGACAACACATTCTTCTTCTCCTTTGAAGTCATCAGAAGCTGGCGTTTTCACTGAACCGTCTTCATTAAATTCAGGAGGCGTACCGGTAGAACATATAAATTTAACCTTCGTTCCATTTGCCACATCCTCGTTCAAGTTGGATACAGTAATGAAATGTTTTCCATCAACGTCTTCCCATGTAAGTTCAGCTAATTTCATATGGTCCGGAATTTCTTCGGTTGTCTTTGACACTGCTGATGGAAGCACTTCATTGACTTCTTGTGCGATAAAGCCTATCACCTGATTGGGTCCATTAAGCAATTTGTCTGTGTACTTGTAATATCGGCAAGGAATACGTCGAACCTGATCTAATGCCAATGCGTCTGGAACATCTTCTATGTCTGTTTTTATACGACGGTCACTTCTGGCATAGTAACCACGTGCTGCTACGTTTTGATTTACCAGTAATCCGTACATCCCCCCATTCCAAGTGGTCCAAGTAGCCGATTGAGAAGCAGAGTAACCACCGTAAACTAGATAAGCTGCATCATGTTGATAAAGCGAACTGAAGTATTCTCCGTCGTTCCCATAACTAGTCGTGGAACTTGTTAATGCAAGTGCGCCCATTTTATTGTCATTAGCACTGTTGAATACCGCTTTACCGCGGATTCCGATTACAGTTATGTCGGCACTTGGCGGGCCCGCTAACCTATTCTTATCAAACTGAATTGTGTGATAAAGGAAATTGCTGCCGTCGATAGAAGATACTTTGGTGCCGTCTTGAAAACCTGTGGTGTTTACGATAATATCGCCTACATGAAGCTTATATTGTCCAATTTGTTGAGATTTAACCTTAATTGTATCAATATTCCATTGGTCATACGATGTATGTGCCCAATCTCCAGCAACACTGTACCCAACTTCTACAGTGTGTGTCACAACAACAGCAGTGTCCAGTTTTTCATTGAGAGTCGTCTCTAATGCACTACCTGCTTCGGCGGCCGAGGCGGTAGCGGCATTACCCGAGATGTTACACTCCAACATTTGGCCGGAAGCCACAGCGGTGGCATCGAGTTTTCCAGTCAGTGTTCCCTCTAATGTACTACCTGCTTTGGCGTCCGAGGCGGTAGCCGCGTGAACACTCAAACCAGAAGTTGCGCCGGCGACGTCGCTGGAGATGCTGTCCGTGGCCCCCATCAGTCTCGCCAGTTGCTTCATATCTTTCAATTGCTGCAGAGTTAAAGATTCAGATGACATTATGTTGTTTGTTGTACTGTATTACAAGAAATTAATTCGGAGCGAATCTGAACTCATCGAACGTGTACCGTTTCAAGACAACGCGAATCATAGGATTCCGTGATCGATATGTGTCCGGCGCCACACGGAAATCAGTCATAACGAAGAGCGTTCGATAGGACGAAAGGTGAGGGGGTAGAAAGAACGTGGGACTAGGGAGTGTATTAAGTCTCCGTTGTTGTGCTCCGCCTCTGCCCGTTGCTCCCGTCTCTGTGGCTGTTGTCTCTGTGGCTGTTGTGCAGCGGCGTATGCGGCCCCCTGACCCCCTCCCCAGCCCCCTCCCCCGTCCCCGTAATCCTAGCGGGGAGTAGCGTATGTATTGTCCAATGTGTACTGAGCCAAGCAATTCCTTTTGTGTAGCCGTCTTTGCATTTAGGGCGTGGTGGACCGTGTGCTCAGACCGTGAATACGTGGGCGCATATAGTGCTGCGCACACTGCCCCCCCCCCCCGA
>Ga0209092_10001038_pt1:2500-28005 | contig 28005 bp, 23 predicted proteins | sample FraStrMetagenome_FD_187446 | JGI IMG/M metagenome (GOLD analysis project Ga0209092, IMG submission 187446) | Marine eukaryotic phytoplankton communities from Arctic Ocean - Fram Strait ARC3M Metagenome (SPAdes) (version 2) | ecosystem: Environmental > Aquatic > Marine > Oceanic...
CTGGGCTACACACGTGCTACATTGGGTAGGACAATGAGATGCCAAGCCGTGAGGCCGAGCTAATCTACAAACCTACTCTAAGTTCGGATTGGAGGCTGCAACTCGCCTCCATGAAGTTGGAATCGCTAGTAATCGCTGGTCAGCAACACAGCGGTGAATTCGTTCCCGGGCCTTGTACACACCGCCCGTCACACCATGGGAGCTGGTTATGCCCGAAGTCGTTATACCAACCTTTTGGAGGAAGACGCCTAAGGTAGAGCTAGTGACTGGGGTGAAGTCGTAACAAGGTAGCCGTACTGGAAGGTGTGGCTGGATCACCTCCTTAAAGGAATTTTTTCTTTAGGTCGATTTCTCTCTATGTATATAGAAAGTGGGCTATTAGCTCAGTTGGTTAGAGCGCACCCCTGATAAGGGTGAGGTCCCTGGTTCAAATCCAGGATGGCCCATGGGGATATAGCTCAGTTGGTAGAGCGTTGCCTTTGCACGGCAAATGTCAGCGGTTCGAATCCGCTTATCTCCAAAACAAAATTGTGGAATTCAAATGATTAAGGGCTTATAGAGGATACCTAGGCATTTAGAAGCGAAGAAGGGCGTGGCTACCTGCGAAAAGCTTCGGTGAGCTGGAAGCAAGCTTTGATCCGGAGATACCCGAATAAGGAAACTTCAATAGAACTTCTCAAGGAATAAATACTTGAGGTTAGAGCGAACCTGGAGAACTGAAACATCTTATTAACCAGAGGAAAAGAAAGTAAAAACGATTCCCTGAGTAGCGGCGAGCGAAACGGGACTAGCCTAAACTAATTTACAAATTAGGGTAGTGGGAAAACCAAAATGCAGAAAAGATTAGGATTAGATGAATCTTTTGGAATAAAGAACCATAGAAAGTGATAGTCTTGTAATCGAAAATAATAATCTAATGCGGTTTTATCCCGAGTAGCATGGGGCACGTGAAATCCCGTGTGAATCTGCGAGGACCACCTCGTAAGGCTAAATATTCCTAAATGACCGATAGCGCATAGTACCGTGAGGGAAAGGTGAAAAGAACCCCGAAAGGGGAGTGAAATAGAACATGAAACTGTAAGCTTACAAGCAGTAGGAGGACGACTTAACGTCTGACTGCGTGCCTGTTGAAGAATGAGCCGGCGACTTATAAGTAATGGCAGGTTAAATGTAGAAGCCATAGCGAAAGCGAGTCTGAATAGGGCGTTTGTCATTGTTTATAGACCCGAACCCGGATGATCTAACCATGGCCAGGTTGAAGCTTAGGTAAAATCAAGTGGAGGACCGAACCGACTGATGTTGAAAAATCAGCGGATGAGTTGTGGTTAGGGGTGAAATGCCAATCGAATCCGGAGCTAGCTGGTTCTCCCCGAAATGTGTTTTGGCGCAGCGATTAATGTTAAAATTTAGGGGTAAAGCACTGTTTTTGTGCGGGCTGGTAATACGGTACCAAACAAAGGCAAACTAAGAATACTAAATTGTAGAGTTAATCAGTAAGACTGTGGGGGATAAGCTCCATTGTCAAGAGGGAAACAGCCCAGACCATCAGCTAAGGCCCCTAAAAATTGCTAAGTGCGAAAGGTGGTGGGAGTGCATAGACAACCAGGAGGTTTGCTTAGAAGCAGCAATCCTTTAAAGAGTGCGTAATAGCTCACTGGTCGAGTAAACCTGCGCCGAAAATGTACGGGACTAAGTAATTTGCCGAAGCTATGGGGTAATGAAAAATTATCGGTAGGGGAGCGTTCTGTTGTAGGTTGAAGCGTTAGTGAAAACGGGCGTGGACGAAGCAGAAGTGAGAATGTCGGCTTGAGTAGCGAAAACATTGGTGAGAATCCAATGCCCCGAAAACCTAAGGATTCCTCCGGAAGGCTCGTCCGCGGAGGGTTAGTCAGGACCTAAGGCAAGGCCGATTTGGCGTAGTCGATGGATAACAGGTAGATATTCCTGTACCACTTTTTATTGATAATGAGGGACGGAGCAGGCTAGTTCAGCCGGATGTTGGTTACCGGTTTAAACGTTTAGATGTTGAGAAGTAGAGAAAATACTTTGAGTTAAGGCGTGAATAGGAGATACTTAATCGTATTGAAGTGAATGATGTCATACTTCCAAGAAAAGCTCAAACTATCGTAAATATAAAGTGCCTGTACCATAAACCGACACAGGTGGGTAAGTAGAGAATACTAAGGGGCGCGAGATAACTCTCTCTAAGGAACTCGGCAAAATAACCCCGTAACTTTGGGAGAAGGGGTGCCTATTTAGGCTGCAATAACAAGGTCCAAGCGACTGTTTACCAAAAACACAGGTCTCCGCAAAGTCGCAAGACAATGTATGGGGGCTGACGCCTGCCCAGTGCCGGAAGGTTAAGGAAGTTGGTTAGCTTTATGCGACGCTAGCGACTGAAGCCCCGGTGAACGGCGGCCGTAACTATAACGGTCCTAAGGTAGCGAAATTCCTTGTCGGGTAAGTTCCGACCTGCACGAAAGGCGTAACGATTTGGACACTGTCTCGGAGAGAGGCTCGGTGAAATAGACTTGTCTGTGAAGATGCGGACTACCTGCACCTGGACAGAAAGACCCTATGAAGCTTTACTGTAGCTTGGAATTGACTTCAAACTTTATTTGCGTAGGATAGGTGGGAGGCTGTGAAGATGATCTTCTGGGATTGTTGGAGCCATCCTTGAAATACCACCCTAATAATGTGAGAATTCTAACTTTTCGCTGTGAATCCAGCTGAAGGACATTTTCAGGTGGTCAGTTTGACTGGGGCGGTCGCCTCCCAAAAGGTAACGGAGGCGTACAAAGGTTTCCTCAAATCGGTCAGAAATCGATTGTAGAGCGCAAAGGCAAAAGGAAGCTTGACTGTGAGACCTACAAGTCGAACAGGGACGAAAGTCGGTCTTAGTGATCTGACGGTTCCAAGTGGAAGGGCCGTCACTCAACGGATAAAAGTTACTCTAGGGATAACAGGCTGATCTCCCCCAAGAGTTCACATCGACGGGGAGGTTTGGCACCTCGATGTCGGCTCGTCGCATCCTGGGGCGGTAGCACGTCCCAAGGGTTGGGCTGTTCGCCCATGAAAGCGGTACGCGAGCTGGGTTCAGAACGTCGTGAGACAGTTCGGTCCATATCCGGTGTAGGCGTTAGAATATTGAGAGGATTCTTCTTTAGTACGAGAGGATCGAGAAGAACGTACCGCTAGTGTGCCAGTTATCGTGCCAACGGTAAACGCTGGGTAGCTATGTACGGAGTGGATAACCGCTGAAAGCATCTAAGTGGGAAGCCCACCTCAAGATGAGTATTCTTATCTAGAAGATATAAGGTTACGGTAAGACTAACCGTTTAATAGGTACTATGTGAAAGTACAGTAATGTATTGAGCAGAGGTATACTAACAAACCGAATATTTGAATTCAAACTTATTCGATTGCCAATAGTAAATTCTATTGGCAATCATTAATTTTTACTATAAAGAAATTTTGGTGTTTTAGCATAATGGAAAACCACTCTGACCCATCTCGAACTCAGTTGTGAAACGTTATAGCGGTGACGATACTTGGGGGGGAGCTTCCTGGGAAAATAACTCAATGCCATCTTTCTTATTAGTAATTTTTTTATGATCTAATCCAAACTGAACCTAGACCTTTAAGCTAATTATTAGCATAATTTTTAATTTTGTGCTGTCTTTTAGGTATAGCTGCGATCTATAGTCGCGAAATTTGCCACTAAATATAGAAACAAATTTTAAGACTGCCACAGTACAGGTTTTTGCAGGTGCTTTAGGACACCACATCCGCACAACCCCCTCCTCTTGAAAAGTCCATTGTGCCTTTGACCGCAGACGTTGTCCCACGGGATACATACTCCACTGTTACAACGGCGGAAACTCCCTCGTTTATTATTTTTATTACTTCTCTAGCATCTTTTTTCACTTGTTCCCACTTCATTTGGTTTTGGTTAAAGCGTTTTTAATGAAAATTTAAAATATGCAGCGGGTAGGCAGAATCGAACTCCCATCATCAGCTTGGAAGGCTGAGGTTTTACCACTAAACTATACCCGCATCTTTCTTCTATATTCTTATTATAGATGATATGTTAAAACTTGGCTAGTGCTATTCTTTCGTATTTAGAAGAAATAAAAAGTACTTGACGATATAAATCCCACATTTGTTAAAAGGCTAAAAAGATGAAGATTTTTAGACAATTGTGGGATGCTTATTTATATTACCTAATTTACGAAAAGTTGTATGGGATATTTAAGAACTTGGCAAGAGTGACCGCTTTTTCTTCAAGCAAAAATAAAGGCATGGGTTCGCCTACACCGGTTAACGGGATTCGACGTTTATCAATTGTTATTAAATATAGAGCTCGACGAGGGTTTATTCCTTCTTTTACTTCAACTTCAAGCGACTTTATTTCATTTAGAGGATAACTTAGTAGGATATTTCGGTTTTCTCCAGGAAACCCCTTTCTCACTAATCGTATAGTTGAATCTTTTAAATCAAATTCATTATAACCCCCTCCAACATCCCAGAAAATTATTAGAATTAAGTAAATATTTACTAAGGTAGCTCCCATACCATAAACTAGCATCAAAATTCCCTGTGGTACGAAGTTTAATTCGATAGGGTTAGCAAACGGCAACAAATTTATTTTAAAATAGCTAGAGCCACTTGCAAGTAGAAATCCAACTCCACCAATTGTTAATAGGACTATCCAAATATAATTTTGGATACGACGTGACCCTATTATTTCTTCACGTTTTACTAAATTTGTTTCCATTTTTAAGTTGTTTTTTATTAGTTCCTCTTCTAAAGTCCCCATAACACACTATGGGGATAAAATTTTAAATTAGTTTTATACCTTTAAAAACAAGGAATAATCCTGATGTTAGGGCAAAACAAAAAGCCAACAGTAAGATGTAATCAATAAAAATTGTCATAATTTTTTCACTAAAAGGTTCTTATATACTACATTATAAATGAAACCTTATATATATAGGGAAGTAATATTTTATATTTTATGTTTATTTTGATAAAAATTTAAGTTTACTGAGTATAATATATGTAGTGAATTGAATTTAAGGATAAAAAATGAGTAAATTTAGTTTTGTCGGTCCATATGGAGATGATCCAAGTGTTGGCCATTTATCAACGCCTGTTACTACATCAATGATTACCCGAACACTATTAGGGAACTTGCCCGCATATCGTGTGGGATTATCAAGCCTTTTACGTGGTTTAGAAGTTGGTATGGCTCATGGTTATTTCCTAATCGGACCATTTTATAAATTAGGCCCTTTACGTAATTCAGATGTTGCACTTTTAGCAGGTTACATGTCTTCTGTAGGTCTAATTATTATTTTAGGCTTAGGCTTAGCTTTATACGGTAGTTCTACTTATCAAGAAGATGATGTTGTTGCTGGCGATATCTTACAAACAAAGGCAGGTTGGAGAAAATTTACTGGTGGATTCTTTATAGGTGCTTTAGGCGGGACAACTGTTGCGTACCTTTTATTAAGTCAAATATAAATAACGGCTAAAGAATTTGCGGTTATCTTTTTTTTTGATATAATCAAAATGTATCTAAGATTAAGTTTTAAAAGGCAAAGATATCGTGTCAGGACTGAAAAGTAGCATCACAACTTTTGTTGATTAAGTATTTGATTTTAGGTACTAAAATGAAGGAGAGAGGGGGATTCGAACCCCCGGTACATAATTATGTACAATAGATTAGCAATCTACCGCTTTCGACCACTCAGCCATCTCTCCATTTTTTTTATTTTTAGCTCTGGCGGGACTTGAACCTGCGACCTTGGGCTTATGAGTCCCCTGCTCTAACCAACTGAGCTACAGAGCCATTGTAATATTGGTATCTAATCACATAGTATCAACTAAGAAATATTGTCGTCAATACTTCTTAAGTAATTTTCTTTAGTTTCTCTTTTTGCACCTCTATTTTAACATTTATAAAAAAATTATTGGGTTAGTGAGAGGGAAAAACGTTTTTTTAGCTTAACATACGTTATAATATTTCTATGTTATAAAAAGTTTAACCGATTGATTAATATATATGTTAGTATTAGCAAAGTTACCAGGTATGTTCGCAATTTTCAGCCCACTTGTGGATGTTTTACCCATTGTACCTGTATTATTCCTTTTATTAGCTTTCGTTTGGCAAGCTTCTGTAGGTTTTAGATAATTTTTGTTTTCAGTATTTCCGAATCTTACATTAATAAATAAAATTTGAAAACAATTAAGCACAACCATCAAAAAACCTCCTGAAAATAATATTTAACAGTGAGGTTTTTTAGTGTGGTTTTTTTAATATTTTTTTAATAAAAGCTAGTGAAGAGACTTGAACTCCCGACCGGCTGATTACAAATCAGCTGCTCTACCAACTGAGCTACACTAGCTACATATAAATGATAACACAAAAATTAAAATTGCGCTAATAATTTTCCTAAAGCCAATACTTTTTTAGTTTTAGCTTTAGGGTTTGTGCCTTATTTTATTTGCAAAATTAAATAATCAAATGTTATAGGATCATTAATTATAATCTCGGACAACATTTTTCTATTTAAAGCTATTTTATTTTGTTTAAATTTTGAACTAATCTGACTATAAGTAAGGTCATGTCGCCGAACTTGACTGTTTATACAGCTTATCCAATTACGGCGTTGCACACGTTTAAAGAGTTTACGGCTAACATACGAATAGCGACGTGCCTTCATTACTTGTTGATTTGAGACACGAAATAATCTTGAATGTGCGCCTTTATACCCTTTTGCTAATTTTAAAACGGTTTTACGGCGTTTACGTGCAACATTTCCTCTTTTAATTCTGACCATATTGTTATTATTTACAATTTAATATGGGAGCATAATTGCTATACTTTTTGAGTCACCTTTTGCAGCAACGCCCATTGTAGACATATGCCGTTTTTGTTTTGGCGACTTTTTTTCTAAAATGTGTGATTTATACGGTCGTTTAAAAATAAACTTTCCATTTTTTGTTTTACGATACCGTTTATCGGCTGATCGTCGGGTTTTTAATTTCGACATAGCTAATTTTAAATAGTTTTTTTTACTCCGCTACAAGAAAATATAACACATATATTTGTAATTTACAATAATAGGTTTTAAAACGAGCCCACCTTTAATAATAAAACTAGAAAAATATTACAAACATGAAAATTAGGGACCCTATACAAATCCCCAATATTTCTGTTATAAGTTGCCTTTTTTTAATGCTAGGAATACAACTACTGCAGGTCCTGAAAACATAACGAATGCAATAGATAATAATTGTCCAAAAACTTGCCAATTCATAGTCAAACAGTTTGTATTTAATTATATAAATAAAGCGCAATGGTATTCGCACTCGACCCATATACTATACAACTATTATAATGTATGTTGAACAAAAATTAATTAAACAACGAACTTTTTTTTCGTTTTTTGAATATTTTTGTATAATATAAACTGATAAGGGTTGCTAACTCAATGGTAGAGTACTCGGCTTTTAACCGATAAGTTCTGGGTTCGAGCCCCAGGCAACCCAATGAATACAATTAAAATATAGCATAAAAAATCTGCTTGTAAGGTAAAAGAAAGCCTAACAACGATCTTATAGCCCTTCCGATAGCTAGGAACTCTTTATATAAATAGTTAGCCTATTCTTCGGTCTTAATTTAAGTAGAAAATTCTATAAGAATACCTAAATTAAGAGTGCATTTTTCTGTTGTTAAAATTTTCCAGGACATTTTATAATTTTTGATAAGTCTGTAAAACCGACGCGGCTACCACATTGCGCTGTTAGTGCGCTTTTACTTGTATTTGCAAGTGCTTCTGTAGTATTTCGCCAGAAGAAATCAGTAGCCTCTGTGGCTTCATAACCTTTTTTAAGAATAGTGTCTCGTACTTGTGCACTATTTAGGGGATTTATCATGTATTTCCTCCAATAATAAATAAGATAACCTGCAGGACACTGTCAAAATGAAAATATTAAATTTAAAAATCATAAAAAATAAGTCACATAATACCCCCAAGGGAATTCGAATCCCTGTTACCTCCGTGAAAGGGAGGTGTCCTAGGCCTCTAGACGATGGGGGCTTATATGGTTTATAATAGGTTAGAATATCGTTATTGTCAATAAACATTAATAATTTTATTAGATATGGAAGATTTTTTAGCTAAATTTTATTTAAGCCTAGTTTTCGGAATACTTTTTATAAGCGCTTTATTTCTTGCTTATCAAATTAGTTTGACACAGAAGTTAGAAACCAATTTAGACATTTTTAGAACTAAGAAAACGTCTGAAAAAAACTCATATGAAAATTTATTTAAATTAGGGCAGTTATACCTAAGAAAAAAAATTTACAATAAAGCAATTGAAGAATTTCGAATTTGTTTTAAAGAATGGGATAAAAATGATAAGCTTGGTATTGCGAGTTTGTTTAATACTTTAGGCTTTACTTATTACCAATTAAAAGAATACGATATTGCTGCATATTATTATCGAATTGCTTTAACTGTCACTCCAGATTATGTAACTAGTTTAAGAAATTTAGCCTATTTATACCAAAGCCAAAACCAAGTTGAGGATCTTCAATCTGTGTATAAACAGTTATTAAGGTTTGAACCAGATAATAAAAAGACTACTGAACTTTTTGACTATCTAGCTAGACGGTCAACGAATTCGGAATAGTAGGATTTGAACCTACGACATTCTGCTCCCAAAGCAGACGCGCTACCAAGCTGCGCTATATTCCGTTTTTTTCATTATATCATAACATATATACATATATTCACAAAAGTAAAATTTTTTTTTACTTTTGCTCTGAGTCTAATTATTGCAATTAGGAATAGACCCTAAATTAACCTTAAGAAGTAGCACCTATCGAGATTTATTTAGGGATGAAAGAAAGCTGAGATTCTTATTATAAAAGGATCGCCGATTAAAAAAGTTTATTTTTTTATACAGGTTAATCTACCCATTTGTCTGCAACTAAATCAATTAGCCCTTGTTCGGTTTTAACATAGCTTACTGTAATAAAACCAAGACTTTTTAATTCTTTATTTAATAGTTCTGATGCATAGACTTGGTTAACTTTGTCTAAAAATAGTTCCATTGACCATGGTTGTTGCCAAAAACTTGTATCAGCAACTAATTCGTATTCTTCACCATTAAAAGCAAAGCCTATATCAATCGAATTAGGTTGATGAATTACCAATTCAGCTTTTATAGTTTGGTCTTGGTAACCACGAATAGGAATTGTTGCTTTTTCCCAACTAACGTCTAGTTGTGTTAGTGCACTTTGTAATGTCGCTAAATCGCGTATAGAAGTCTGAATTCGTGTAAAATGTGACATTGTTCGGTAGTCTCGTAATATATAAATTTGTAGATTAAACCCTCTTCTCTAGTAAGAAATAGACCTAGAAATAAAATATCATAACCTACTTAATACATTATAAATAAAAAATTCGTTTAGAACCATTTTGTTATTAACGAAAAAAAAAGATTCCTCTTATTGCGAAACGACTTTACGCCTTTTATAATTTATAGATATGAGAACAAAAGCAGAATTTGGTTCGCCCATATGTTAATATTAAAGTAACATAGACATGCTTTGTTTTATCAAACAAATCTTCTAAATTGATTGGTGTCAATTGTATTTATTATGGTTTTGAGATCTGCTATTAAAAAGTTACACGCCTAATCTCTATTTAATCTTTCTTTTTTTCTTTAAGATCCATTTAACTTTTAAAAAATTTCATGACTGTATTATGTAAAGATAGACAATTATTTGTTACGACTATTCCACATTTTTCCGAGACTATTTTGAATAGTTTTTGTTGGTTTTTAGAATATGGGCTGTCAGAGGAATTGTTTAATTTTTCATCCGCTTTAAATTTAAATGAAAAATTAAATGTACGAGTCTATAGTGAGGAATTTGTTTTAAAAAAACCTAAATATTCATCTGCACAGTGCAAAAGGTATGATTTAACATACGCAGTTCGTATTTATGTTCCTATTGAATTAATTGAAGAAGATCAAGTTAATGAGTATTTAGCCTTTTTTGGTGAAGTTCCATTAATGACAGAAGAAGGAACATTTATTATAAATGGTTGCGAGAGAGTAATTATAAACCAAATTATTCGGAGTCCCGGTATTTATTATCGTCGTGAAACACAAGAAAAAACACTAGAGTATAGCGCTACATTAATATCAGATCGTGGTTCTTGGTTAAAATTTGAATTTGATACTGATACTGTCCAAATTCGATTAAATAAAGCCACAACTGTTGATTTTTATCAATTGTTAGAGACGTGTGGTTTAATTAATTTGGATTCTACTACGGAGTTTAATTTGTCATTATTAAATAAATCTATAGGGCAAAAAAATACCTTAGACTCTAGTACGAATTTCCTTAATAAAAAAGTAGTTAATTCGAAAAATACGCGCATCGATATAGAGTCTATTTTTGATACTAGTTATTTACAGATTTTTAATGAAAAATTTTATAGCTTAGGTAAAATTGGGCGAAAAAAATTGAATTCTAAATTAGGGTTATCAATTTCTAATGAGATTACCCGGGTAACAATTGAGGATGTTATAGCAATTTCGAATTATTTAGTAAATTTACATAGGAATTTAGGTGAGTTAGATGATATTGATAACTTATGTAATCGAAGAGTTCGGTCAATTGGAGAACTTTTACAAATTCAATACGGAATTGGTTTAGCGAGATTAGAACGTTCGATAAATGAACGTTTGATGATTGCAAATTCGACAACTTTAAAAGTTTCGACCATTATTAATCCTAAACCGATCATAGCTTCCATTAAAGAATTTTTTGGTTCAAGCCAATTGTCTCAATTTATGGATCAAACTAATCCAATAGCAAGTTTAACACATAAGCGACGTATAAGTAGTTTAGGTCCGGGTGGATTAAATAGAGATCGATTGTCCTTAGCGGTACGTGATATTCACCCGAGTCATTATGGGCGTATTTGCCCTGTTGAAACCCCAGAAGGGCAAAATGCTGGAATTATTGCATCCTTAGCTTGTTATGCACGTATAAATGAATCAGGGTTTTTAGAAACTCCTTTCTTTAATATTAAAGAAGGTAAGGTTCATGATAATACACTTCCCATTTATTTAACAACTGATGAAGAAGAAACAATTTCAACAGCCCCCGCGGATCGTGTTTTAAATGAATCATTTCAACATCTAAATGAACAATTAGTTCCTATACGTTATAAAAACGAATTTAGTTTGGTTCCTATTAATCAAGTGCAATTAGTTTCAGTTTCTCCATTACAAAACTTCTCTGTCGCAACGGCTTTAATTCCCTTTTTAGAGCATAATGATGCCAATCGTTCTTTGATGGGGTCAAATATGCAACGTCAATCAGTTCCACTTCTTTATCCTCACAAACCGATTGTTGGTACGGGGTTAGAACATCAATTAGCAACGGACTCTGGTTCAGTTTTGATGAGTAAAGTTTCTGGAATTGTGAAATATGTTTCGTCACGTCTTATTACGATTCATACGTTTCAAAAGGATTGTTTAAACTATAAATTATACAAATATGCACGTTCAAATCAGGATACTTGTATAAATCAGCGCCCGCTTGTTTGGCCGAATGAGAAAGTAGCGTCTGGGCAAATTATTGCGGATGGTCCAGGAACAAATGGTGGTGAATTAGCTTTAGGGCAAAATCTTCTAGTGGCTTATATGCCATGGGAAGGCTATAACTATGAAGATGCTATTTTAATAAATGAGCGGCTTGTTCAGGAAGATTTATTCACCTCTGTTCATATTGAAAAGTTTGATCTAGAAATTCGGCAGACTACTTTTGGTGTAGAAAAAATCACTAGGGATTTACCGAATGTTACAGAGGATACGATTCGTAGTTTAGATAGTAATGGTATCGTCTGTAAAGGGACTTTTGTTAAATCGGGCGATATTTTAGTCGGGAAAGTAACACCAAAAGATGAAACTGATCAGTTACCGGAAGGCCGTTTATTGCGTGCTATTTTTGGTGAAAAAAGCAAAAATATCTCCGATAGTTCTTTACGAGTCCCCAAAGGTACATCAGGCCGTGTTATAAATGTACGAGTCTTTAGAAAAGCTAAGGGATATGAAATAGTTGATGGCTCAATTTCCTTAGTTCGTATTTTTATTGCACAAATTCGAAAAATACAAGTGGGTGATAAAATCGCGGGTCGACATGGTAATAAAGGTATCGTATCGCGTATTTTACCAAGAGAAGATATGCCTTTTTTACCAAATGGTATGCCTGTTGATTTATTATTGAATCCATTAGGCGTTCCCTCGCGTATGAATGTTGGGCAAATTTTTGAATGTTTGCTAGGATTAGCAGGTTCAAAGCTTAATCGACGTTTTAAAATAATGCCTTTTGATGAAATGTACGGTATTGAGACTTCGCGTAACCTTGTAAATAGTTATTTAAAAAAAGCGGCAGAAGAAACGAAGGAGCCTTGGTTATTTAATCCTTCTTTACCTGGAAGAATTAGCTTACGTGATGGTAGAACTGGGGAGAAATTCCATAATCCAGTTTTAGTCGGAAAAACATATATGTTAAAACTAATTCATCAAGTCGATGATAAAATGCATGCGCGTTCAACTGGGCCATATTCTTTAATTACTCAGCAGCCGTTAGGTGGAAAATCTCGACACGGAGGCCAGAGGTTTGGTGAAATGGAAGTTTGGGCTCTTCAAGCGTTTGGTTGTGCGTACACTTTACAAGAATTGCTTACTTTAAAATCTGATGATATGGAAGGTCGAAATGAAGTTTTAAATGCTATTATAAAAGGGTTGCCGATTCCCAAACCTGGTATCCCAGAATCATTTAAAGTGTTAATTCGTGAATTACATTCATTAGGTTTGGATATTTCGTTATATAAAATGGACAAAGTTTCACGAGAAAAAACTAATGAAACGGAGGTTGATTTATTACGTGATTATGAAAATAATTTAAAGCGTTCTTTGCCATTGTATACGTTGTAAGTATTTTGATTAAAAATCATTACCAATAAATAACTGGATGAGAAAATTTAATGAAAGTTTTGATTATATAAAAATAAATTTAGCATCGCCTGAGCGTATAAAGCAATGGGCATCTAATACATTAAGTGATAATTTAGGTGCAGGTGAAGTAACGAAATCTGAAACGATAAATTATCGTACCTTCAAACCGGAAATGGGTGGCCTTTTTTGTGAGAGGATTTTTGGTCCAGTAAAGAGTTGGGAATGCCATTGTGGTAAATATAAACGAATTCGTCAACAAGTTCTAGTGTGTGAACGTTGTGGAGTTGAAGTCACAGAATCACGTGTTAGACGTCATCGTATGGGTTATATACAGTTAGAGTATCCCGTTGCTCATATATGGTATGTGCGAAGTTTTCCAAGTTACATTTCAATTTTACTAGGGATAAAAAGGCGCGAATTAAAAGAAATCATTTATTTTAACGAAATAAATTTTAGCCATTTTGATAATACATTATTAAATTGGGCTAAGAGTATCTATGGTATGAAAAAGCCGAAAGCAGGAGCAGAGTTAATTTTTGACTTATTATCAAATCTTGATTTGGAAAAAGAGGTAAATTTGTGTCGATCTTCTTATACGACTGCTTCAATTTCTGATAAAGAAAAAATTATTAAGCGGATACGCGTTTTAGAGAATTTTATTGCAACAAAATCTAACCCTACTTGGATGTTACTTACCGTTATTCCTGTATTGCCACCAGGATTAAGGCCAATGGTGCAATTAGAGGGGGGAAGATTTGCCACTTCGGATTTAAATGAATTGTATCGTCGAGTAATAAATCGTAATAATCGTCTAAAACGTTTTTTTGCTATTTATGCCCCAGAAATTATTATCCGAAATGAAAAACGCATGTTGCAAGAAGCGGTAGACGCATTAATTGACAATGGTCATCGTGAGAAAAAAGCAGTTGGTTTAAATAATCGTCCTTTAAAATCTTTATCAGATATTTTATCAGGAAAGCAAGGCCGTTTTCGCCAAAATCTTTTAGGAAAACGTGTAGATTATTCAGGCCGTTCCGTGATTATAGTTGGCCCAGAATTGAAGTTAAACCAATGTGGACTTCCATATGAAATCGCCTGTGAATTATTCCAACCATTTTTAATCCACCGTCTAATCCAGTTGGGTTACGCGGGGAATATGAAAATCGCTAAACGTTTAATTCAGGAAAAGGACTCTAGGATTTGGGAAGCGCTAAAATATGTTCTAGAAGGGTTTCCTATTTTTTTAAATCGGGCTCCAACTTTGCACCGTTTAGGTATTCAAGCATTTGAACCCATTATTGTTGATGGTAGAGCCATACGGTTACATCCATTAGTTTGTCCTGCTTTTAATGCTGATTTTGATGGTGATCAGATGGCTATTCATATCCCTTTATCTATTGATGCTCAGGCGGAATCGTATTTATTAATGTTAGGCCCTAATAATTTTATGTCGCCAGCAACCGGGGAACCTATTTTATTGCCAAGTCAAGATATGGTATTGGGTTCCCATTATTTAACATCACAGAGCCGATCGCAATTAAAAGAAAATTATCAATATTTTGGTGACCTCGAAACTGTACTGCAATCATATTACAATGAGAAAATTGCTCTTCATTCTTCTATTTGGTTGCGTTTTAATGGTGAAATCCAAATTTCAGATCCTCCCATTTTATTAGATAGTTATATCCAGCTAGATGGCAGTGTTATTTATGTGTATAATGATCGACAGATTCGTAAAAAAAATGGTGAGACGTTAGTTGTTTATATTTTGACAACTCCGGGTCGTGTTTTATTCAATAATTTAATTCATTCCGTTTTAGCATGAAACAACAAATTTTCTACAATAAAACAATAAATAAAAAGGAACTAAAGTCCATTGTCCATTCGACTTTCCAATCTTATGGTATTATTAAGGCAACAAATCTAGCAGAATCCTTAAAGAAAAACGGATTTTCTTTTGCGACAAAAGCGGGGATTTCAATTAGTATTGAAGATTTAAAAGTCCCCCCAACTAAAAACTCTTTATTTTTAAAAAATAATGAACAAATAAATTTAGTTTATTTTTATGAAAAGCGAGGGAACGTAAATGAGATTGAGCGTTTTCAAAAAGTAATCGATACGTGGCATACTACTAGTGAAATTTTAAAAAATCAATTAGTTGACTTTTTTAAAAGTGTTGACCCATTTAACCCTGTCTACATGATGGCTTTTTCTGGCGCTCGGGGAAATTTATCACAGGTTCGACAATTGGTGGGTATGCGAGGGTTAATGTCGGACCCCAAAGGACAAATTATTGATTTGCCTATTAAAGCAAATTTCCGTGAAGGGTTGAGTATTACAGATTATGTAATTTCATCATATGGTGCCCGAAAAGGTATTGTTGATACCGCTTTGCGAACGGCTGATTCCGGTTATTTAACGCGTCGATTAGTAGATGTTGCACAACATGTAATTATCCGGGAATTAGATTGTAAAACCAAAAATGGAGTTAGGGTTTCATATGATTCAACTAAACACCAGGTTGGTAGATATTTAGGACGGGTTTTAGCACGATCCGTTCGACACCCGATTTCAGGTGAGGTTATTCTTAAACGTAATGCGGTGTTAACTGCACCTAATTTAAATAAAATTGATTTTGTTACTAATTTTGTTTTACGCTCACCTTTAATTTGTGAATCGAGTAATTCTATTTGTCAAAAATGTTATGGATGGAACTTATCACAGGGTAATTTAGTTGAATTAGCTGATGCTGTCGGAGTAATCGCTGCTCAATCTATTGGTGAACCCGGGACACAACTTACTATGCGAACATTCCATACTGGAGGTGTTTTTACTGGTGAAAGTAGTAATCAAATACATAGTTCGGTTGATGGTCAAATTCTTTTTTCACCAGATTTAAAAACTTCAACTTCACGAACTATTTATGGTGAAGTTATTTTAAAAGCATTAAATAGCAGTGAATTTTATCTTTTTGATACTGTAAAAAAAACCTTACAAAGACACGTAATTGTTCCTGAGATGCTTTTGTTTGTTCCTAACAAAAGTTTTATAAAAAAGGGCGATGCTTTAGCAGAATTCCCATTGGGGAATAAACGAACTACAACACAATTAAAGGATATTTTTGTTCCACTTTCTGGTGAAGTCCAATTTCAAAATATTTTATCTGATCGAAAAAATACTTTAATAAACAACGGTTTAATTTGGATTGCAAAAGCAGATATTTATGATATTTCTACTGCAATGCTTTTAAAACAGCCGGGAACGCAAGTTGTAAAGAATAATGCAATCGCCCAAACCAAAATCGTTACCCCTATTGGTGGCATTGTTAAATATTCTCAAAAGATAAAAAATAGTAACAATTACATTGTTACCTCACCTTCCATTTTTTTAAAACAAAGTTTATTCCGAACCGTAGATAACGAACTTTTTTTACTTGGAAAGAAAGGTAGCGTGTTGACATTAGAGTTATATGAGGATTCAGTAGTTGCAAATTATAGAACTAATAAATTTTTATTTTTAAAAACTTATGATTTTTATTCTGGGTTTAAAAATAAAATTGAAGGTGGTCAAATTAATAAATTTACGGCCCTTTTATTTTTCCCGTTGCGACTTGATTCTTCCCTTATAGAAAAATCGAATGATGATTTATATATTGAGGTCACAAATACAATTGAAAATCAGCAGTGGAATAATAAAATAGTATATCCCGGTGAAAAAATTTGTGATGCCATTTATGTTTTAAAATTATCTTATTGTCAACTAGAAATAGTTGATAAACAGAAGATACGAGTTACGCTTTTACCATTGAAGCAGGGCATTATACCAAAACCAAATAATCTTTTAAATCAGTTTTTAAACTCGAGTAACCGAGACTTCAACGTAACCCATTCCTCTTTTAATGGTGTGTCTAATAGTAAGATAGTTGGGGGGAAATCTTTTTTAGACGTGAGCTTTAATTTCAGTTTTGGAAGCGCAATTCAATTTTCAACTCAGGATGCTCGATTGAAATTTTTGAAAGTAGCTTCTAGCGAAGAAAAACGATTAGGTTTTTTTAATATCTATAGACTTCCATCAAAAATAAAAGCTTCGAAAAATCAGACCACTTTTATGTCTTATTTAATTCGTCCCAATCAAATAATTCAACCATATTCCATTATTGCTAGGGCGAATATAATTTCTTCCGCGACATTAAAAATAAAAAATTTGAAAAATTATGAGAAGAGCCCGAATCGATTTTTAATTTCTACTTGTAAAGATTATAAAGAGGTTCCACATTCATCAATTAAGACTCGAAAATTTATCGTTGTTGGTGACAAACTTCAGACTGATGAATTATCTGATTATTCAGGTTATATTCTCCCAGAACAAAAAAAATTGAATTCGCAAATTCGTCTCACTTCGCCTTTTTTTGTTTCTCAAGGAACTCGGCTTTTAGTTCAACACGGTTCTTTAATTAAAAGTGGGGAATCCTTATGCCAATTAGTGTATAAGCGAGTTATTAGTGATGATATTGTTACTGGTTTACCCCGAATTGAACAATTGTTAGAAGGTCGTTTAGAAAAAAATCCTTGTGATTTAATTGAACAGCCCGGTGTAATAAAAGATATTAATACGCGACTTGGAATTGTTAATGTTATTGAAAAAACGATTACACGTAATTATCAATTGAATGTATCGATGACAAGTCTTTTTAAAAAAGGCGAATTAGTTTCTGTTGCTCAACCTCTTGATTCTCGTTTAATAAATGCTCACCAAGTTTTAAAGACCTATTTTCAATATTATTGTGCATTGTACTCGATTGAAAAAGCAACAAAACGTAGCATTACTGCTATTCAGATTATTATACTAAATTTGGTTCAAGATGTTTATCGTTCACAGGGAATATATATTTCAGATAAACATGTAGAAATTATAGTTCGGCAGATTACATCAAAAGTTAGAATTTTAAAATCTAATAATCAAACGGCATTTACTGTTGGAGAAGTTGTTGAATTTCAGCAGGTGTTATATATTAATCGTGCATTGCGTCTAAGTCAGACACCTTTAATTGAATATGAACCTGTCCTATTAGGAATAACAAAAGTATCATTGATGACAGAAAGTTTTATTTCTGCAGCTAGTTTTCAAGAGACTACACGAATTCTAACACAGGCCGCTGTTGAAGGAAAAGTCGAATGGTTGCGAGGATTAAAAGAAAATGTTATTCTTGGGCGCTTAATTCCTGCGGGTACTGGTTTTAAAGCTTTTAACAGTACACCGATGTTAAATATTCGTTTAGATTAACGAAATCTTTTTATTGTGGTAATATTAAAATATCAATTTTATTTATAGAATAAAACTATGGCTGATATAAAAATAGCCCAACTTTTAAAGGCTGGTGTGCATTTTGGGCATAAAACACCACGCTGGAATCCTAAGATGTTTCCCTATATATATATGGAACGTAATGGTATTCATATTCTTGATTTAGTACAAACTTCGCAATTATTGCAGGAAGCATGTGATTTTGTCGAAGAAGCAGCCCAACAAGGAAAAACTTTTTTATTTGTTGGTACAAAACCACAAGCAGTTGAAATTATCAAGGAAGAGGCATTAAGGTGTGACTCTTTCTATGTTAATCACCGCTGGTATGGTGGTCTTTTAACTAATTGGAAAACAGTAGTGGGGCGAATAAGTACATTAAAGAAATTAGAAGATCAGGAAGAAACTGTTTTTCCAACTCTTCCAAAAAAAGAAGCTGCAACACTAAAAAAGCAATTACACAAATTACGCGTCCAATTAAATGGTGTAAAAAATATGGATCGTATTCCCGATATTATGATTATCATAGATCAAAATCAGGAGTTAACTGCTGTTCGGGAAGCAATGAAATTGAATATCCCTATTATTTCAATTTTAGATAGTAATTGCGATCCTGATGTAGTTGATGTTCCAATTCCTGGAAATGATGATGCTATTAGTTCGATTCGAATTATTTTGGAGGCTTTAACTGATAGTATTAAGGCTGGTCGTCAATTGTAATGGGCTTCTAATAATGGTTAGGGGACTAAAATTAGTCCCCTATTATTTCTCTATTTTTATGTTAAAGTGTGTTTTTACACATTAAACAAAAGGCGCTTTAGTATAATTAATATGTTAAGACATACTGATTAGACTAATAAATTTTTTAAATTATATTTTGTCATATCAGGTTGTAAGTATTTATTTATTTAAGAAAAGTACCCAATGGATTTTATAAATAATTCGATACTTCTTGCCGGTGTTGAAATCGGAACCCATTATTATTGGGAAATAGCCGGGTTTTCATTACATGGACAAGTATTTATTGTAAGTTGGGTTGTTATTGGTTTATTATTAACGGCTGCATTTTTAGGTGGAAGTGATCCAAAACGAATTCCAGAAAGTTGGCAAAACTTTATGGAAGCTACTGTTGAGTTTACACAGGATATTGCTCGTAATCAATTAGGAGAAAGTTCATATCGAACTTGGTTGCCTTTTGTAAGTACGATGTTCCTATTTATCTTTGGTTGTAACTGGGCAGGAGCAATTATTCCTTGGAAATTAGTTCTTTTACCTGAAGGTGAATTAGCCGCTCCTACGAATGATATCAATACAACTGTTGCATTAGCATTATTAACTTCTTTAACTTACTTTTATGCAGGTTTTAGAAAAAAAGGTCTTGGCTATTTTAAACGTTATTTAGAGCCAACTCCAATTTTATTACCAATTAATATTCTTGAAGATTTTACAAAGCCCTTATCTTTAAGTTTCCGACTTTTTGGTAATGTTTTAGCTGATGAGCTTACAATTTCTGTTTTAGTATTATTAGTACCTTTGTTTGTTCCTTTACCTATCATGGCATTAGGGATATTCGCAGGTTCAGTACAAGCGTTAATTTTTTCGACATTAGCGGCAGCTTATATACATGAAGCTCTTGAATAAAATATCTAAACAGTATAGTACATAAAATAATTAAAATTAATAAGATAAAGGAAAATAAAATTATGGATTCAATCATTGCTGCAGCATCTGTTATTGGTGCTGGTCTTTCTGTTGGTTTAGCTGCAATCGGTCCTGGTATTGGTCAAGGTACAGCTGCTGGTCAAGCCGTTGAAGGTATTGCACGTCAACCAGAAGTAGAGAATCAAATTCGTGGTACTTTATTATTAAGTTTAGCTTTCATGGAAGCCTTAACGATTTATGGTTTAGTAGTAGCATTAGCACTATTATTCGCAAACCCTTTCGCTGGTTAAGACTTTATATCGGGATAGGTTTTAGTCTATCCCGAACATTTACTTTAAATCTTATAAAATTATCTTAACTGCATAAATTCATGTTTTTTGAAATTTTTCAATCGTTAAGTTTAACGACCGGTGCAGGAGGACTTTTTGATTTTGGTGCAACATTACCACTTGTTGCTATTCAGTTTTTAATTTTAATGTTTGTTTTAAATACAATTCTTTATAACCCGTTATTAACAGTTATAAATGAAAGAAACGAATATATTGTTTCCAATTTAACAAAGTCAGCAAAATTAATTGCTGATACAAATGAAATTAAAACGACATATGAAAATGAAATCTTAGAGGCTCGTAAAGCTGCACAATTAGAAATTACTCAATGCCAAAAAAGTTATAAAGAACTTTTTGATATTGAATTGAACAAAGTTCAAGAACGTTATGACGCTGTACTAGCGGAATACGATGCTACTTTAGCAAATGAAAAAGCATCTGCTTTAAAGTCATTAGAAACAGAGATTGAATCAATTAGTGAGCAAATTTTAGGCAAAATTTATGTTTAATAAAATAGCTTATTTTTTTGTAATTCTCTAATATTTAACAAAATTGAGGGTATATGGAAAATTTACTATTGGTAAGTGTCAGCCTTAATACTGATATTTTCGAGGCCAATCTTATTAATATTGTACTTTTAGTAGTGCTTTTATTTAATGTTGTTGGTGATGCTTTGAAAACCTCTATGCTTGAAAGAAAAGAAAAGATTTTAAGCGGTGTTCAAGATGCTGAACAACGTTTAAATGAAGCAACAGAGCGTTTAGCTGAAGCAAAAACTCAATTAGAGCAGTCAAAGCTGATTATTGATAAAATAAAATCAGATAAAGAAGCTACAAGACGTACTCTTGCTTACAGTAATGGTACTAGAGTACAAGAAGAATCACTTCGTCGTGCAGATGCTGCAAAATTAGCTGTTATGTACAAAAAACAACAAGTTTTACGAGAAGTAAAAGAACAAGTATCGACATTATCTTTAAACCGTGTTATTGCAACATTAAAAGATGATTTAACACTTGATAAGCATCTTGCAATTATCGATAGTGGTATTGCACGTATAGGAGGACAGTAATGGCAAGTAAAATAGTAGTTTCGAAGATTTCTGAACCTTATGCAGATGCGCTTTTAGAGTTAGCAAAATCGAATAATTGTGTTGACGCTATTACAGCAGATGTAAATGATTTATTAACATTTCTTACGTCAGTGCCGATTTTAGCGACTTATTTTGAAAATCCAGTGATCTCGATTGATAAGAAAAAAGAGTTAGTTAACACTGTTATGGGTTCAAAGTTAAATCCATACATGTTAAAGTTCCTATTATTTTTAATTGATCGTCGCCGTATTGCGTTTTTTGCGACAATAGGTGAAAGATATTTAGATTTAGTTTATGAATTTGCGAATATCAAAGTGGTTACTGTACAAACGGTTGTTCCATTAAGTTATCGTCAAGAACGTCGCATTATTCGTGAGTTAAAAGAATTTACGAATGCGAAAGAGATTCGTTTAATTCGTAAAGTTGATAAAAGTATCTTAGGTGGTTTAGTTATCAAGATAGATTCACAAGTAATTGATATTAGTCTTAAGGGTCAATTAAGACAGATATCGAGTAGTTTAGATACTACACTTGTTTTTTAAATAACAAAAATAAGAAAAACAAAATAACTTAGAGTAAAACAACTATGGTTAGTATTCGTCCAGACGAAATTAGTAATATTATTCGCCAACAAATTGAAACATATGGCCAAGAGATTAAAGTAGACACTGTTGGTACTGTACTTCAAGTTGGAGATGGAATTGCCCGTGTGTATGGTCTTGATCAAGTAATGGCAGGTGAGCTATTAGAATTTGAAGATAAGACTGTTGGTATTGCGTTAAATTTAGAAAATGATAACGTGGGTGCCGTTTTAATGGGTGATGGTCGTGAGATTTTGGAAGGTAGTACTGTACGTGCTACAGGTAAAATTGCTCAAATTGAGGTTTCGGATGCGATTAAAGGTCGTGTTGTAAACCCATTAGCAATTCCTATTGATGGACAAGGTGATTTACCTGAAGGTTCGAAGCGTTTAATTGAATTTATGGCTCCGGGTATTATTAGTCGTAAATCTGTTTGTGAACCTTTACAAACAGGTATTACTGCAATTGATGCTATGATTCCAATTGGTCGTGGTCAACGTGAATTAATTATTGGTGATCGCCAAACTGGTAAAACATCAATTGCTTTAGATACGATTATCAACCAAAAATCTGAAGACGTTATCTGTGTTTATGTAGCAATCGGGCAAAAAGCTTCTTCTGTTGCACAAGCAGTTACAGTTTTAAAAGAGCGTGGTGCTTTAGATTACACAATTATTGTGGCTGCTAGTGCAGATGATTCAGCGACATTACAATATATTGCCCCATATACGGGTGCAGCAATTGCTGAGTACTTTATGTACAATGGTTGCGCAACACTAATTGTATATGATGATTTAACTAAGCAGGCTCAAGCATACCGTCAAATGTCATTATTATTACGTCGACCTCCAGGTCGTGAAGCGTATCCTGGTGACGTATTCTATTTACATTCGCGCTTATTAGAGCGTGCTGCAAAATTAAGTGATGCTTTAGGTGGTGGAAATATGACTGCTTTACCAGTTATTGAAACTCAAGCTGGTGATGTTTCTGCTTATATTCCAACTAATGTAATTTCAATTACAGATGGACAAATCTTCTTATCAGGTGATTTATTCAATGCGGGTATTCGTCCAGCAATTAACGTTGGTATTTCTGTATCACGTGTTGGTTCTGCTGCACAAATTAAGGCTATGAAACAGGTTGCTGGTAAATTAAAGTTAGAATTAGCTCAATTCGCTGAGTTAGAAGCTTTCTCTCAATTTGCATCAGATTTAGATCAAGCAACACAAAACCAGTTAGCACGTGGGCAACGTTTACGTGAGTTATTAAAGCAAGCTCAAAATTCTCCAATTCCAGTTGAAGAACAAGTTGCTGTAATTTATTCAGGTATTAATGGTTTTACTGATGATATTCCAGTTGATTCAGTGAAAACATTCGCAGTTGAATTACGTGATTACTTACGAACTTCAAAGCCAGCTTATGGTGAAGCAGTACGTTCAACTAAGAAATTTGATTCTGAAGCTGAAAATATGGTTAAAGAAGCAATTGCAACAATTAAAGAAAAAATGGGCGTTAGCTAATTTTCTTATATTTATAGATAAAGCTATACATTGTGTAAAATGTATAGCTTTATTTTAAGTTTTTTTATTTTCCATAAATTAACCTTTCACCTATAATTTAAATGTGCAGATTTAGTTTCTAGGCACTGTTACTTTTTTTATAAAAAAATAGAAATGTTAAAATTACGTTTAAAGCGTGGCGGTCGAAAAGGCCAACCCTCGTATAGAATTGTTGTCGCACAAGCAAGGTCACGTCGTGATGGGCGCCCAATAGAAAATTTAGGTTTTTATAATCCTATTTCTAAAGAATTTGTGGTTAGTGTTGATCGTATAAAATTACGTTTAGAACAAGGGGTAAAACCAACAAAAACTGTTTCGCAATTATTAAAAAAAGCAGGGATTATTGAGGTTTAACAGATTGATCATTAAAACTTAACTTTAAGTTAAGTTTTAATGATTATATTCTGCTAAGTTTTTTTATTTTTTACAACTAAACATTCTGTTGTTAAAATCATGCTTGCAATAGAGGAAGCATTTTGTAATGTGGTGCGTGTTACTTTTGCCGGATCAATAATACCTTTATCATACATATTTACAAAAGTCTCGTCAAAAGCATCATAACCAGTTTCGAAATCTTGTTCTTGCAGTGTATTAACTACCAATGCGCCATTTTTACCACCATTTTCTACGATTCGTTTTAATGGTGTTTCAATAGCTCGAGCAATAATTAAGGCTCCTAACAGCTCCTCTTCTTTTAAATTGTTTTTTGCCCAATTTTTCACATTTTCTGACAAATGTGCAAAAGTTGCACCCCCTCCTGGAACAATACCTTCTTCTACTGCTGCACGAGTTGCATTTATTGCATCTTCTAGACGCAATTTCTTTTCTTTCATTTCTGTTTCAGTTAGTGCCCCAACCTTTAAAACAGCGACACCACCTGAAAGTTTTGCAATTCGATCTTGTAATTTTTCTTTTTCATATGAATCATCCGTTAGGTTAATTCTTTTGCGGAGATTCTCACATTGAATTTTTACCTGTTCTTCTGTTCCTTCATTTATTATTGTTGTGCTATTTTTAGTAATAATGACTCGTCGTGCCTCTCCTAAAAGATCTAATGTCGTACTTTTTAAAGTAAATCCAGCATCTTCTGTTATTAATTGACCGTTTGTCAGGATTGTTATATCTTCTAACGTAGCTTTACGCATTTGGCCAAATGCTGGTGCTCGAACTGCGGCAAGGTTTATAATTCCACGCAATTTATTAAGAACTAACGTTGCTAAAACTTCTTTTTCATAATCTTCCGCAATTATAAGTAGCGATCGATTCGTTGGTGTAATTTGTTCTAGAATTGGGATTAAATCTTGTTTTACTAATGATATTTTTTTATCCGTTATTAGAATGTACGGATTTTCTAAAACCACTTCCTGTTTTTCTGGACGATTCACAAAGTATGGAGAAACGAAACCTTTTTCAAATCGCATACCTTCTGTAACCTCAAGTTCCGTAGTTGTGGATTTCCCTTCTTCTAATGAAATAATTCCATCTCTTCCAACTTTTTCCAATGCATTAGCAATCATACTTCCAACTGTATCATCGTTTCCCGCTGAAACTGATGCTACCTGTGCAATGGCTTCCATATTTTCAATTGGCCGAGCAACTTCATTAATTTGTTCAATAATATATTTTGTTGCTTTTTCTATTCCAATTTTTAAAGTGATTGGATTAGCGCCTGCTGCTACATTTTTCATCCCTTCTTGAACAATTGCATAGGCTAATACCGTAGATGTAGTTGTTCCATCTCCAGCGACTTCATTAGTCTTTGATGCAGCCTGACGAATAAGAGCTACTCCAGTATTCTCGACTGGATTTTCTAATTCAATTTCTTTGGCAATTGTAACACCATCATTAATAATTTGTGGTGAGCCAAATTGTTTTTCTAATACTACATTTCGACCGCGTGGTCCTAAAGTGACCGCAACAGCCTCCACCA
>Ga0209092_10001039_pt1 | contig 27987 bp, 24 predicted proteins | sample FraStrMetagenome_FD_187446 | JGI IMG/M metagenome (GOLD analysis project Ga0209092, IMG submission 187446) | Marine eukaryotic phytoplankton communities from Arctic Ocean - Fram Strait ARC3M Metagenome (SPAdes) (version 2) | ecosystem: Environmental > Aquatic > Marine > Oceanic | place: Fram...
AGATTGCTGTATGGGGGTTTGTTTTATTTACGGTCTTAATGACTTATCGCTCAATAATACATATGTTTTTTGAATCCTATGGCTTTCATGGAATTGCAAACTTTATTGTTTTAACTGGCGACCCAGATCCCATGCCAATTATTTATAGATTCTTTTCATTGTGGGGGAGCGCTCAACTTATATTTTGTTTTGTTTGCTGGGTAGTAATTTTTAAATACAAATCTTTAATACCTCTTATGAGTGTATTTTGGGTTTTAGATTGGGGTCAAAGATTGTTTCTATATCCATTTATCAGAGAAGATATAACTTCTATTGGTGAATATACAAAAAATATCACTCCAGGAGTTGATTTAGCTCCACTTCCATTTGCAATAGCAGTAGTTATATTTTTAATTTCAGTAGCCAACAAGAGAGAAAGCTAATTATGAGAGTTTGGATTATTTTAGCTATTATCTATGGATTATTTTTTACTTGGTATACCGACTTTGGTGGCAAGTTAAGTGATGATGAAATTAAATCTTATTATAGTAAATTTGAAAATAATGCTTTAAAAGACGGCCGTGTTTTAGAGCCTCGAATAATGGAATTACTTCAACAATTTATGGAAGAAGATTCAGGTAAGCAATTTCTTATGGTTAATGTAATTGATATGTCTGAAAATCCTACTTTCCCAGATGGGACAATATCAGTGGAATCGGCAGATAATCTTATGACCAAATATATGGAGCATATGTATGGCGAGATTCTAAAAAGAGCATCCCATCCAGTATTTATAGGTTCTGCAGTCAATGGTTCTATGGATTTAGTCGGCATAGAAAATGCAGAAGTTTGGGAAACAGCTGCATTATTTAGATATAAAAGCAGAAGAGCCTTTTTAGAGATAGTTACCCATCCAGATATGAACAGCAAACATAAATATAAGATTGCTGCATTAGAAAAAACGATAGCTTTTCCTGTAGAGACTCAACTTTACTTAGGAGATCCAAGACTGTTGCTTGGTTTTATTTTTTTAATTCTTGGTTTGTTATTAAGACCTATAACCAGGCAATAGAAAATTTTTCTAAATCAAACTCTTGCTCATTAATAGTGAGAAGCCAGCCGTAATCTCCCCAATCTCCAAGAACAATTCTTTTAGAGGCACCAACATCATGAATATTTGGTCTATGTGTGTGGCCGTGGATGAAAAGCTGAGGTTTGTGTTCGTTAATAAAATCTACAACTGACTGATTATTAACATCGGTTATAGCATTTGATTTTTTAGAAGTTGCTTCTTTGCTATCTGTTCTTAAATTAGCAGCAATTTGTTTTCGCTCATCAAGGCTTTTACTTAGAAAGTTAGATTGCCACTTTTGTTCTCTAACCTGATTTCTAAAATCAATATAGTCTTGGTCATCAGTACACAAGAAGTCACCGTGACTAAGAACAACTTTCTGGTCATTAATTTCTAAAGTATAAGGATCAGGAAGAATAGTTATGCCAGTTTCTGTTGCAAATGATTTACCAACTAAAAAATCTCTATTGCCATGCATAAAGAAAGTTTCAGGGCCATTGGTTGTAAAAGAGAGAAGGGCTTGTTTTATTTCTCTATAAAGAGGGAGGTCGTCATCATCCCCTATCCAGGTTTCAAAAAGGTCACCTAAGATGAATAGGTGAGTACAAGCCTCTTTTGATTCATCTAAGAATTTAAAAAAGGCTTGAGTAAGTTCTGGGTGTTTTTCGCTTAGGTGTAAATCTGAGATAAAGCGTGGCTTCATTCAGTAACAGTCACAGACTCTATATTAATAGCCTCAAGAGGAACATCTTGATGCCCACCAGATGATCCTGTTGCAACATCTGCAATAGCATCAACAACATCCATACCTTCGGTAACTTTACCGAATACGGCATAACCCCAACCCTGAGCATTCTCTCCGGTATGGTTAAGGAAACCGTTATCTTTATGGTTGATAAAGAATTGACCAGTAGCAGAATGTGGTTCCATAGTTCTTGCCATAGCAACAGTTCCACGATCATTTACTAGTCCATTGTTTGCTTCATTTTGGATTGGAGCAGTCCCGCTAGATTTATTACTCATATCTGCATTTAAACCACCGCCTTGGACCATAAAGCCATTAATCACTCTGTGAAAAATAGTTCCATCGTAATAGCCAGACTTAGCTATTGTCTTAAAGTTTTCAACAGTAATAGGGGCTTTTTCACCATCTAGTTCTAGATGTATATCTCCCATGGAAGTTTTAATAGTTACTTGTGTCATGCTTGTCTCCTTAATAATAGGCATTACAGCTTCATCACTTTTCTTTGAACAAGAATTAAGAACAAAGGCGAGAGCAAAAGAACATAGGGCCAGTTTTAATATTTTGTTATTTTCCATAGATGCAGCTTTCAATATAAAAATGTGATTTTATCATTAAAAATCATAGTTGAGCATGTAGTCACTAAATTGATCTCTTACCTTTTCTTCTGTTAAACCATATTCATCTAAAGAATAACTATGGGCAATTTTTGATTTATTTGTACCCTTAGAAATATAATCCTGAATCGAGTTCTCTGTCTTGATTGTCATATCAAAGCCTAAATGAGCATAAGAATTTTTCATACAATCTAATGGACTCTTAATAAAGTCATGGTAATTAATATCAACAATATTATTAGAAAGTATATTTTTTCTATCTTCTATTCCTTTATTTAAATTATGCACCCAAAAGTCTACAACTGTTTGCCCTATGCTTTTAGGATCAATCCTCTTAGAAAAAGCTAATCGAATATTTTTTGTTAAGCTACAAAATGAACCTACAGACTCAATTGGATCCCTATGTATATGAATAAACTTAGCGTTGGGGTAGGTTTGTAGTATTTCTGGAAGATGACCTATGTGACTTGGGTCTTTGAGAAGCCATCTTTCAGGCTTACTATTAATTTCTAGGGCTTGAAAAAATTTCTTGTGCCATTCAAATACAGAATCGAAGCTGCACTCTTTTAAATAGTCTACATATTCAGGTATATCAGCCATGCAGAGATAAACAAAACTTCTTACATTCATGGTTGCTATTTGTTCGCACTCTTCAGGAGTCTCAGCTCTTATAGTATGGAGATTTCTCAACTTTGGAATTAATGTTTTAGCAAGTTTCAATTCTCTATTCACTTTTCTAATTTTCTTTTCTTTTTCTTTTAAAGTTTTTGCAAGGGGGAAGGGATTCATAATTTCCCAGTATTGAGGAGATCTATGGGCATCATCGAGAGATAAGAGATTGAATAATAAAGTCGTACCAGACCTAGGAAGGCCTATAACAAAGACTGGATCTGATGGGTCAGAGAATGTCTTAGTTAGATGAAGTTGATGAAGGTGCTTTCTTGTTTTCAATCTATTTTTTAATTGATGATTGAATGCAATTTTTCCAAATGAATTAAATTTGTTATGTTTATTTAAAGAGTGAGTTAATATTTCTAAAGGCTCACTATAATCATCATTACCTAGCTTGCCATCCAAGCCTTTAAGCATCGATTTAACAGTAAATTGTTCTTTCACTATATTGATTCCTCCTTCTAACTATAAGATACTCTTAATTTAATTAATCCTCAATTAAGACCTATGAATATACTTTTTCTTTGTGTTGCTAATTCAGCTAGAAGTCAGATGGCAGAAGGCCTTGCGAAGTCCATGCTTGGTACCGAACATAATATACAAAGCGCAGGTTCCATTCCTTCTGGAGAGGTTCATCCCAATGCAGTTAAGGCAATGGATGATCTTGGCATTGATATACGAGATCAATACTCAAAATCTACTGAAGATTTAGATGAAGATTTTTTAAGTAATTTAGATTATGCGATTACACTTTGTGCAGAAGAGGTATGTCCAGTTTTGCCTTCAAGCGCTCAAAATTTACATTGGCTTAACGAAGACCCAGCTAATACAACTTATTCAGTAAAGCAACTTGAGTCTTCATTTTCAAACACAAGAGATAATCTTTATAAATTGATCAAGAAATTTATGATCATGAATGTACAATAGTAAGAGCTATAGTGGCTCCCGAAGTTGGGATCGAACCAACGACCAATTGATTAACAGTCAACTGCTCTACCGCTGAGCTATTCGGGAACGCGGACGTGCATTATAAGTAATTTTTAATAGATAAGTAAATGACAAAATCACTAAAGGTTGTATCTAATTTCGAACCAGCTGGATCTCAGCCTGAGGCTATTAAAAGTTTGGCTGAGGGATTGGGTGACGGATTGTTACATCAGACCCTTTTGGGAGTAACTGGATCAGGTAAAACTTACACCATGGCTAAGGTAATTGAAGAAACTCAAAGACCCGCCATAATCATGGCTCACAATAAAACATTAGCTGCCCAGCTATATGGAGAGTTTAGAGATTTCTTCCCTGAGAACTCTGTTGAATACTTTGTTTCTTACTATGACTACTATCAACCTGAAGCATACGTACCTACATCTGATACATATATAGCAAAGGATGCATCTATTAATGAGCATATTGAACAAATGCGTCTGTCTGCAACCAAGGCGCTGCTGGAGAGAAAAGATACTATTGTTATTGCGACCGTCTCATCCATCTATGGACTAGGAGCTCCAGAGTCCTATTTAAAAATGGTAGTTCATCTCGATAGAGGCGACATAATCAATCAAAGAGATTTATTAAGACGCTTTTCTGCATTGCAATATACAAGAAATGATTTAGATTTTAGAAGGGCAACTTTTCGAGTAAGAGGAGATACGATTGATGTTTATCCAGCAGACTCAGATAGCGAGGGCTTGAGAATTGAATTATTTGGAGACGAAATAGAAAAACTATCCTGGTTTGATCCTTTGACTGGAGCGATTTTAAAAGAGGTGCCAAGAGCGACTATTTTCCCAAAAACTCATTATGTCACCCCTAAAGAAACTGTTCTTAATTGTATAGGTAGTATCAAAGAAGAATTAAAAGAACGGTTAGACTATTTAAGATCGATAAATAAATTAGTAGAAGCGCAAAGATTAGAAGAAAGAACTAATTATGATATTGAGATGATGAGAGAGCTTGGATATTGCCAAGGAGTAGAAAATTACTCTAGGTATTTGTCGGGAAGAAACCCAGGTCAATCACCACCATGTTTATTTGATTACTTGCCTAAAAATGCCATAGTTTTTATAGATGAATCTCATGTTTCTGTTCCACAAATAGGAGCAATGTACAAAGGTGACAGGTCAAGGAAGGAAACCCTTGTAGAATACGGCTTTAGACTGCCATCAGCTATGGATAATAGGCCTTTAAAGTTCGAAGAATGGGAGCTTTTAGCATCACAAAGAGTCTATGTTTCAGCAACTCCGAGTCGGTATGAGAAAGAACACCAAGATAACTTAGTAGAACTCCTCGTTAGACCAACAGGATTAACAGATCCAGATGTTGAAATACGTCCAGCGACTACACAAATAGATGATGTGATTGGTGAATGCAACGAAAGGGTTGCCATGAAGGAAAGGGTTCTTATAACAACTCTTACAAAAAGAATGGCAGAGGACTTAACTGATTATTTAAATGAGAATGGAATCCAATCAAGGTATATGCATTCGGATACTGATACGGTTGAGCGAGTAGAAATTATTAGGGATCTGAGAATTGGTAAATTTGATGTTTTAGTTGGTATTAATTTATTGAGAGAAGGTTTAGATATTCCTGAGGTAAGCTTGGTAGCAATTTTAGATGCCGACAAAGAAGGATTTTTAAGATCAGAAACCACAATGATACAAACCATTGGAAGGGCTGCAAGAAATTTAAGAGGCAAGGCAATTCTTTATGCAGACAAAATGACAGGCTCTATGGAAAGAGCAATTGCTGAAACTGACCGAAGACGAGCCATTCAAGAAAAATATAATATTGAAAATAATATCACTCCAAAATCCATAACAACCAAAGTTAAAGATATTATGGAAGGTGCGAGAGTCATCTCTGGTAAGGCTAAAAAACAGAAAGAAGATATTGAAAAATCTCTGCCCTTTAAGATTAAAGACGACTCCATAGATGGCTTAAGTGAGTCAATAGAAAAGATCGAAAATCAGATGTATAAATATGCAAAGGAAATGGAATTTGAGAAGGCTGCTCAGTGCAGAGATAAAATGAAATTTCTTAAAAGAAAGTTAATTGATCTTTAGGATCAGTACAAGCATGAGCTGCCATTAGCTTATAGTAGTTTTTAACTCTATGAACATAATCGATAGCTTGTTGGCCTCTAGAATAACCATTTACATCTATGAGATTTACGTCTTCACCTGTGATATTTTTAAGTTTATTTTCAATATCAAACCAAGTAATTTCAGATGGATCCTTACCAATAGTTTTAGCAATGTTTATAATATTCGTAGGCCCTAAGTTATATTTAGCTAAAGATATAGATAATTGATCTGCGGTAGTTTTTCCATATACATTTCTATCTTGTAATATAGCCAGATACTTTGCACCGCCTGTAATATTTTGCTCTGGATTAAGCCTTTTCTCAACACCAACAATTGCTGCTGTCTCAAGAGTAACCATCATCATTCCTCTTACACCCATGTTTGATTTCGCCCTTGGATCCCATTGAGATTCTTGAAAGGAAATCGCAGCAAGTAACTCTGAATCAATGGATGTTTCTATCGATGCTTTATAAAACATCTCTTCATATTTAGGAAATCTATTTTCAAGAAGATCTTTAAATTTTGTTTGTTCAAAATTATTTAAAGGCGTATTTTCATAGACCATTTCCAAGTGATTATTGCACTGCTCGATTTGCTTTTTTTCTACTAAAAAAATGTCGCACGAGCTTAGCAAAATCATTGCTGAAAAACTAAAAAAAACTTTAAAGATATTCCCCATTTTCAATTATTTTTTTTAAAAGACTTTATAATTGTTGTATACAATATTTCACACCGAGAGAAGTGTCAAAGATTAATACCTTCATATTGCAGGGCAAAGAAAGTTTCTCAATCTCAAAATTAGAGCAACTCAATCTCGACTTCAACATTTCGAACAACAAAAATTCAAAAATTTCTTCAAATGAAATTTATATTATTGCTGCTGATGATGAAGATTTAGATTTAGATCAATTAAAAAATATCCTTGCAGCAGATATTTCAGATGATTCTTTTTCATTTATTGTTGGTCCAAGATCCGGAACTATTTCTCCATGGTCAACAAAAACTGAAGATATTATTAAAAATGTTGGGATAAAGAATATACAAAGAGTAGAAAAATTTAATACTTTTACCATTTCAGATTTTTCATCAACTCAGAATATGGATTTGTCGATGTTTTATGATCGAATGACTCAGTCAATTTATCTAAATCACAATGAGTGTTTAGATTTTCTAAAAGTTGATGCGCAAAGAGATGTAAATCTAATAGATATTCTTTCTAATGGCATCAAAGCGCTTCAAGAGGCCAATAAAACCTTTGGTTTTGCTATGAGTGAAGAGGAAATTACATATTTACATGATTTTTACTCAAAAATAGCAAGAAACCCTACAGATGCAGAGTTAATGATGTTTGCACAAGCCAACTCAGAGCATTGTAGGCATAAAATATTTAATGCTAAATGGTCTGTAAATGGCTTAACTAAAGATAATAGTCTATTTGATCTTATAAAAGAGACCAGTAAGCAATCTCCAAAAGGTATTATTTCTGCTTATAAGGATAATGCAGCTATTACAGAGGGTAAAAAGGTAGAAAGACTTCACTTAGATCAAAATAATAGTTACTCATTTGTTGAGGACTCATTAAACTCTACTATTAAAGTAGAAACACATAATCATCCTACTGCAATTTCGCCATACCCAGGTGCTGCGACAGGCTCTGGTGGAGAGATTAGAGATGAGGGTGCAACAGGTCGAGGAGCTAAACCAAAAATAGGCTTAGTTGGCTTTAATGTTTCCCACTTAAGAATTCCCCAGTTACCAAGAAATTGGGAAGGTAAAGAATATAAGCCTGAGCGCATTGCCAATCCATTAAAAATTATGATTGAGGCGCCCATAGGGGCAGCAGCTTTTAATAATGAATTTGGTAGGCCATCAACGTTAGGCTATTTCAGATCATTTGAAACGAATTTCAATACATCACAAAATGCTTTTGGTTATCACAAACCTATTATGTTGGCAGGTGGCATTGGAGAAATTCGTGATAAAAATAATTTCAAGCTACAAATATCAGAAGGATATCATGTTGTTGTCCTTGGAGGGCCAGCAATGCTGATTGGTCTGGGTGGAGGGGCTGCTTCATCTGTTTCATCTGGCGAGAGTGATGAAGACTTAGATTTTGCTTCTGTACAACGAGACAATGCCGAGATGGAAAGAAGATGCCAAGAGGTTATTAATATCTGTTCCTCTCAAGATGATAGCTACATTGAATTTATCCATGATGTTGGAGCGGGTGGACTTTCAAATGCAATACCTGAACTAGCTAAAGACTCTAATCTTGGGGTTTATATAGAGCTGGATAAAATTCCAAATTCAGATAAATCTATGTCCCCAATGGAAATTTGGTCTAATGAATCTCAAGAGAGGTATGTTATGGCCATTCACCCAAAAAACAAAGAAGCCTTTGAAGATATATGTAAAAGAGAGAGGTGTGTTTATGCCTTTGTGGGAATTACGACTGAAGAGAAATCTGTCAAACTTTTTGATTCTAAAACAGACAGTTATCCAGTAGACGTGCCTTTATCAATGTTGTTTGGAGATCTTCCAATTACAGATATAAAAGTATCCTCTGTTGAAAATAAAAATGATGAGAGTTCAAATCCTTCAGACTATTCTTTTGATGAAACTCTTCATCAAGTTCTTCAGCACCCAACAGTTGCAAGCAAATCCTTCTTAATAACCATTGGCGATAGAACCGTTGGCGGCATGGTTGCAAGAGACCAATTTATTGGACCTTATCAAGTTCCAGTTTCAGACTACTCTATGAGCTTAAGATCATACACTTCCTCAAGTGGAGAGGTATTAACGGTTGGAGAGAAACCTACCATAGCAATCAATAACCCAGGTGCATCAATGCGTATGGCCATGGCAGAGGCATTGCTTAACATGTCAGGCGTTCATATTAAAGGTCTTGATGAGGTTCAAGTTTCAGCTAATTGGATGGCTGCAACTGGAGAAGAGGTAGAAGATATTTCACTTCGAGAAGGTGTAGAAGCATTATCTAGCTGTTGTGTAGATCTTGAGGTATCAGTTCCTGTTGGCAAGGATTCCTTATCTATGCGAACTAAGTGGAATGAAGGTGAAGACGAGTATGTTGTAAAGAGCCCACTTTCTGGAGTAATCACAGCAATGGCTCCAGTTGAAGATGTTCGTGTTTCAGTAACACCAGAGTTAAATACCAACACACCCTCACAAATTTTACATATAAGATTAAATAACAAAACCAGATTATCTGGATCAATATTTTCTCAGGTTACTCAAAGTAAATTTTCAGAAACACCTGATATTGATGATGTTGCTCTATTGAAAGCGATGTTTAATTCAATTCAAGAGCTAGTAGCACAGAAAAAAGTCTTAGCTCTTCATGACATATCTGATGGTGGCTTAATCACCACTCTTTTAGAAATGGCTTTCACAAAAAAAATCGGTCTCAATTTATCATTTGATCAAGTATCTTCAGATAACTTAAATTCATTTTTATTCTCTGAGGAGGCAGGTCTTGTTATTCAAGTAGCTGATGAATATTGTGAAGATCTTATTGATGAATTGTCATCAAAAGGACTAACAGCAAATTTAATTGGTCAGGTTTCTTCTAACAAAGACTTAGTAATTTCTTTATCAAATAAAGAGATTTATAGAAACTCAGTGATTAACTTAGAAAAACATTGGAGAGAGGTAAGTCATGCTATTCAATCTATTAGAGATAATGAATCTATTGCAAATTCTGAACTTAAACTGCTAGATGATACTAATCATAAAGGCTTATTTTCAGAAGATTCGTTTGATGAAAATGCTCTTCAATCTTTCACAATCGGAAATAATAAGCCAAAGGTAGCAATTCTCAGAGAGCAAGGTGTTAACGGGCAAATGGAAATGGCAGCTGCATTTTCATTGGCTGGATTTGAAGCAGTAGATGTTCATATGCAGGATTTGCTTGATAAACAAGTAAATCTTAAAGAGTTTAAAGGGATGGCTGCTTGTGGCGGTTTTTCTTATGGAGATGTTTTAGGTGCCGGAGGCGGTTGGTCAAAAACTATTTTGCATAATGCTTTCGTAAAAGATCAATTCGAAGAATTTTTTAATAGTGAGTCGACCTTCACTCTTGGAGTTTGTAATGGATGTCAGATGGTGTCTAAGCTCAAAGATATTATCCCCGGAGCCGATCTTTGGCCGTCATTTGAAAAGAATCTTTCTGATCAATTTGAGGCCAGACTGGCTCAAGTCAAAGTTCAAAAAAGTGACTCTATATTGCTTTCAGGCATGGAGGGTTGGTCTCTTCCAATTGCATCAGCTCACGGAGAGGGTTTTGCTAAATTTAGTGAAAACAATTTAGATGCTTTAGTTAAGGCAAATCAGTTGGCTTTAAATTTTGTAGATTCATCTGGCAATAAAACTGAAGCCTATCCCTTAAACCCAAATGGATCAGTTGAAGGTACTACTGGAGTTACCGCAGCAAATGGAAGGGTGACTATAATGATGCCTCATCCAGAAAGAGTTTTTAGAAAGTTGCAAATGAGCTGGAGGCCAAACTATTGGAAAGAATTTTCACCTTGGATGCAGATTTTTATTAACGCAAGAAAATTTTCAGAATAGAGATTATTCCCAAAGTGTTATATCTTCATCTCTAAAGATATAGTTATCCGTTTTGCTGTCTTCAAGATAGTACTTTAAAGTTCTTTCAACTGTTGGGAATGCTAACTCATCCCAAAGAATTTCATCTTTTGCAAAAAGTTTTACTTCCATACTTTCAGAAGTAGGTCCAAAATTTTCATCAAGCAAATCAGCTAAGTAAAAAAGATGGATTTGGTTGATATGAGGAAGACTAAACATTGTATAGGGCATTAATACCTTAGCCTCAGAGCCTGTTTCTTCCATGGTTTCACGTAAAGCTCCGGCTTTTGTAGTTTCAGCATTTTCCATGAAGCCTGCAGGGAGTGTCCATAGGCCTTTTCTTGGATGTATATTTCTTTTGGCCATCAAAATCTTACCATTTCTAATACACAGAGCGCCCACAATCATATTTGGGTTGGTATAAAAAATCTTATTACATTCTTCGCAGAAATATCTTTTTAAGTGATCATCTTTTGGGACAATGAATTTTAATTTTGAGCTTCCGCAATCTGAGCAATATTTCAATTTTTTTTCCTAAATAAAGTATAAGGATGATTAAAAAGTTAAACTTACCTTAATGATAGACAGCATAAAGCAAAAGCTTGAAAAACTAAATCTCCATGAGCCAACTTCATATAAAAAAGCTGGAGTTTTTGTAGGTATTTTGTATTTTGATGAGTATAAAAATGATCCTGAAATTTTATTTACCAAAAGGTCTAATAAGGTTTCTACCCATTCTGGCGAGACAAGTTTCCCCGGGGGTAAATGGGAGGATGGAGATAAAGATTTATACCATACGTCATTAAGAGAATCCTTTGAAGAAATATCTCTAGATGTAGCAAATGTTAGTAAATTAGGTCAGCTTGATTATCTTATCTCTCGACATAAAATTGAGGTCCATCCTTATGTTGGACTTATAGAATCAAAGCAAAATCTAATACCTAATGAAGAAATCGCCGAAATATTCTCAGTCCCACTTAGCTACTTATTAAATCATGATAATGTAATTGAGAATGAGCTAGAAAGAGATAATATGAAGATAATAGTTCCGAGTTGGGTTTATAATGGACATAGGATATGGGGTCTTACAGCCATGATTACAGCAGATTTTTTAAATATCTGTTTTGAGGCTAATATAGGAACTGACTTACGGGTTATAAGAAAACATTATGATAATTGATTTAGGCAATAAAACTCTCCAAACCGATGGTGATGATTTTTATATAGCTCCAAACGCGACAGTTATTGGTGATGTACAACTATCTAAAGATGCCAGTATTTGGTTTAACGCAACTTTGAGAGCTGATAACGAGCCTATTTTGATTGGAGAAGGCTCCAATGTTCAAGATGGAGCAATAATTCATACCGATCCAGGATACAGAACTACTATAGGCAAATATGTCACGGTAGGCCACATGGCCATGCTTCATGGATGTGAAATTGGAGATGGAAGTCTTATTGGAATAGGGTCTGTTGTTTTAAATGGTGCAAAAATTGGTAAGAATTGTATTATTGGTGCTAAGGCTCTTATAACAGAAGGAATGGAGATACCAGATGGATCAATGGTTTTGGGCATGCCAGGAAAAATTAAAAAAACTTTGAGTGAAGATGAGCAACAGTTAGTCTCATTAGGCGCTCATCATTACATTGAAAATTATAAAAAATACAAAGAAACTGCAACGATAAAATGAATACCAGCGAAATAAGACAATCATTTCTTAAATTTTACGAATCTAAAAATCATCAAGTTGTGGACTCAAGCTCACTTATTCCAGTTAATGATGAAACACTATTATTTACTAATGCTGGAATGGTTCAATTCAAAGATGTTTTTTTAGGAACTGATAAAAGGAAATATGAACGTGCTACATCGTCGCAAAGGTGTATCAGAGCAGGTGGCAAGCACAATGACCTCGAGAATGTAGGATACACACTTAGGCACCATACTTTTTTTGAGATGCTAGGAAATTTTAGTTTTGGAGATTACTTTAAAGAGGATGCCATCAAATATGCTTGGGAGTTTTTAACAGAAGTTTTAAAGCTTGATGAAAAAAAACTATGGATTTCTGTTTATAAAGATGACGATGAGGCGGCTGATATATGGAAAGATATTATTGGTGTTGATCCAAAAAGAATCGTTAGACTTGGCGATGAAGATAATTTCTGGTCTATGGGTGAAACAGGCCCATGTGGACCTTGTTCAGAAATATATTATGACCATGGTGACCATATTGAAGGAACTCCCCCAGGATCTGATGGAGATGAGGGTGATAGATTTGTAGAAATATGGAATCTTGTTTTTATGCAGTTTAATAGAAATGATGCTGGTGAAATGAACCCATTACCAAAACCATCTGTTGACACTGGTATGGGCTTAGAAAGAATTGCTGCGGTTATGCAAGGCGTCAATTCAAATTACGAGACTGATTTATTTAAAGACCTTATTAGCGCATCTGAAAGGGTCCTTGGTAAAAAAAATAGTCCGTCACATAAAGTTATTTCTGATCATATAAGATCTACTAGCTTTCTAATAGCTGATGGAATTATCCCAGAAAATGAAGGTAGAGGTTATGTTCTCCGAAGGATTCTTAGAAGAGCTATTCGCCATGGGTACAAAATGGGAGCAACCAAACCTTTCTTAAATGAATTAGTAAAAGATTTAGCTGAGCTAATGCAGGACGCTTATCCAGCCTTAACTGAAAAAAATGAATTTATTACAAAGACCATAAAAGATGAAGAAATTAAATTCTTTGAAACTCTAGAAAAAGGAATTGGGATATTAGATGAAGCTATAAACAATATATCAGGAGATACTATACCAGGAGATGTTGTATTTAAACTTCATGATACTTTTGGTTTTCCGTATGACTTAACTGCTGATATTGCTAGAGAAAGAAATCTGCAAATAGATGAAGCTGGCTTTACAGCCTCAATGAAGCATCAAAAGGAATCATCTAAGGCTGGTAGCAGTTTTGTTTCTAAACTTCCTGCAGCATCCGGTATAGATGAAACTGAATTTCTTGGATATGAGCTTTTAAGTTCAGATTCAAATGTATTAGTTTTGTGGAAAGATCAAAATAGGGTTGAGTCCGCTGGTGAATCTGAAGAAATATTTATAGCATGTGATAAAACTCCATTTTATGGGGAATCAGGTGGTCAAATTGGAGACAAGGGAGAGTTTAGCTCTTCTAAATCAACTGGAATTATTTTAGATTGTAAGAAGCAGGGAAAGGTATTTCTTCATAAAGCAATAGTAAAGTCAGGAACATTAAAAACAGGTGACCTTATTAGAATGAATGTAGAGAAGGATAAAAGAAATGCTATTGCAATTCATCATTCATCCACTCATTTAATGCATGCAGCTCTTAAACAAGTACTGGGGGATCATGTCCAACAAAAAGGGTCACTAGTTGATGAAAATAAATTAAGATTTGATTTCTCACATTCAAAACCATTATTAAAAGAAGAGATATCAGCTATTGAAGATCTGGTTAACAGAGAATCACTAAACAATGAAGAGGTTACTACTCAAAACATGCAGCTTGAAGCGGCAATGAAATCGGGTGCAGAGGCTTTATTTGGTGAAAAATATGAAGATGAAGTAAGAGTTCTAAGTATGGGGAGTGAGTCATTCTCTGTTGAGTTATGCGGAGGAACCCATGTTTCGAGGACTGGTGATATAGGCACATTTTTAATTACCAATCAATCAAGTGTTGCATCTGGAGTAAGAAGAATTGAGGCCGTAGCAGGAAAAGTGGCTCTAAGGCATCTTAAAGAAATACAAAGAATCAATGAAGAACTTCAGCAAAAATTAAATATTCCTGCAGATAGCATTTTAGATAAAGTTGAGTCCTTGATTCAAGAAAACAAGAAATTAAAAAAGACTGGAAGCATAGATACGACTGAAACAGAAATTGCATTTGCAGAATCATGTGAAATAAATGATTGGGTTCTATCAATTGAGCAAATCTCGATAGATGATAATAAATCGTTAAGAGGTATGGTCGATGCAAAGAAAAAAACCATTGCTAAAGGTTCTATTATTTTACTTAATGTTCAAGGTAATAAGGTAGCTGTCGTTTGCGGTGTAACTGATAACATTGTTGATCAAATTTCAGCAAAAGATATCGTTAGTAATATATGTGAGGCCATTAATGGTAGAGGCGGAGGTCGTCCAGACTTTGCCCAAGGTGCCGGTGAAACAGAAAATATTAAAGAATTCGTGACATCTATTTCAAATTCAGTAAAATCTCTCGCAAGTTCGTAATTAAATATGTCTAGAATGATAGTTCAAAAGTTTGGAGGCACATCTGTAGGTTCTGAAGAACGTATAGCATCTGTTGCACAAATAATTCAAAAAGCATCCATTGATAACTCTGTCATTGTTGTAGTTTCTGCTATGAGTGGTGAAACCAATAGACTGATTAAATTAGCTAAAAGTTTTGGTGAAAACCCAAGTAAAAGAGAGTTTGATGCTCTTATCTCAACTGGAGAAAAGGTTAGTGCTGCTCTTTTGGCGATGGCTCTTCATCAAATTGGTATAAAAGCAAAATCATACACTGCCTCTCAAATATCAATGAGGACAACCGATAGTTACTCTAAAGCAAAAATACTTGATGTTGATGGTCAAAAAATTCAGGATGCTTTAAACCAAGGAATAATTCCAATCATCACAGGATTTCAAGGCATTACTGAATCTGGAGATGTAACAACTTTAGGAAGAGGCGGATCTGATACAACAGCTGTTGCAATTGCTGCACAAATGAAAGCTGAGAGGTGTGATATTTATACCGATGTTGATGGTATTTACACAACCGACCCTAGGGTAGTTCCAGAAGCTAAAAAATTAGATAAGATTACTATGGAAGAAATGCTCGAGATGGCTGGCCAAGGAGCGAAAGTAATTCAAATCAGAGCAGTTGAGTTTGCAAATAAATATAATGTACCAGTCAGGGTTTTATCAAGTTTTGAACCAGGCAGTGGTACTCTAATATCTCTTGAGGAGAAAGATATGGAAAATGGATTAGTATCTGGAATTGCATTTCAGAAAGATCAAATGAAATACACTTTACATGGAGTAAGCGATACTCCCGGTATTGCTTATTCTATTCTAGGTCCATTGAGTGATGCTAATATCGAAGTAGATGTCATAGTTCAAAATATAAGTGTTGATGGAAAAACAGATTTCACTTTTACTGTTTCAAAAGAAGACGAGCATGCAACATCTGAAGTTATCAAGCAAATGAAAAATTCTTTAGATTTTGATGATGTTATTATTGATTCACAAATTGCAAAAGTTTCATTAGTCGGTGTTGGAATGAGAACTCATGCTGGTATAGCTAGTACTGCTTTTAAAGCTCTGTCAGAAAATGATGTGAATATACAAATGATAAGTACATCAGAAATCAAAATAACAATTGTAATAAATGAAAGCGCAGTTACTAAAGCCGTTAAAGCTTTGCATGAAGCTTTTGAGCTGGAGAAGTAAAATGTATGACCTAATTTTAAAGAACTGTAATATTATCAATGAGGATTCAATTTATGAGTCTGACATAGCAATTAAAAACGATAGAATTGAGTTAATTAGTTCTGATATACAAGCTGATTCTAAGGAAGTGATTGATGTAGATGGAAGGTATGTAATGCCAGGATTGATTGATGATCAGGTTCATTTTAGAGAACCAGGGCTTACTCATAAGGGTGATATTGCATCAGAATCATTTGCTGGTCTTGCTGGCGGTGTAACCAGTTATTTTGAAATGCCAAATGTTAGTCCAGCTACCACTACCCTTGAAAATCTAGATAAAAAGTTTAACTTAGCTAGCCAAAGATCTCTTTCAAATTACTCTTTTCACCTTGGTGCCACCAATAGCAATCTAGAAGAAATTAAAAATGTAGATATCAACAAAGCAGCAGGATTAAAAGTTTTTATGGGAGCTTCTACTGGAGATATGTTAGTTGATAGCATCGATGCTTTAGAGGGCATATTTCAGTACTCACCTCTAAATATTGTGACACATTGTGAGGATACTCCCAGAATTAGAGCAAATGAAAAGTCATTTGCAGAAAAATATGGAGATGATCTATCAGCCATCCATCACCCATACATCAGAGATGCTGAAAGTTGCTATCTTTCTAGTTCATTAGCAGTAAATTTAGCTAAGAAACACTCATCTGATTTACATGTTTTTCATTTATCTACCGAGAAAGAGATGAGTCTTTTCACAAGTGGATCAATAGACAATAAAAAAATTACTGCTGAGGTTTGTGTACATCACCTTCATTTCAATAATAGTGATTACAAAAGATTAGGTAACCAAATTAAGTGCAACCCTTCCATAAAAGAGGAGTCGGACAGAAGTGCTCTGGTTGATGCTGTTAATCAAGATAAAATTGATATTATCGCTACAGACCATGCACCTCATACATGGGATGAAAAGAATATGAAATATGTTGATGCACCGGCTGGTCTGCCACTTATCCAGCATTCATTACAAATCCTTTTAGACTTTTATCATGATGGAATTTTTTCACTTGAACAAATTGTAAGAAAGACGAGCCATAATACCGCAACAAGATTTCAGATAAAGGATAGAGGTTTTATAAGAGAAGGTTATTATGCTGATTTAGCGATTATTGATATTAAGAAGCCCTATACTGTCGACCAATCTAATATATTGTATAAATGCGGGTGGTCTCCTTTTTTAAATACAACTTTTAAATCATCTGTCTTTATGACAATTATAAATGGCAATGTTGCTTTTAAAGATGGGCAAGTAAACCAAAGCCTTCCTTTTGGTTCGCAAATTGAATTTAATAGGTAAATAGATAGTTTTTTTATAGTAGCAAAGGGTTATAATCCTTCATCGATTTCGGAGAGTTGGCTGAGTGGTCGAAAGCGCCTCCCTGCTAAGGAGGTATATGGGTAACTGTATCGAGGGTTCGAATCCCTCACTCTCCGCCAGTTAATCTAATTTAATATCTGATAATATCTTATTTGAAGTTCACTCTTCTATACTTATAATAAATTATGAAAATTACAGATAATCTTAAAACCTTTATAAATGGTTACTCCATAGAGGTTACACCTTCAGCTGTATCAAAAATAGATAATCTTTCTATGGTGCTCCCTAAAAATACTCGAGTGTATATTGCTCATATTGAAGGAACTCCGATTGAGGATATGATTGAGGCTGCAATCAAGATAAGTTCAGAAGGCTTTAAATGTATGCCGCATTTCCCAGCAAGGATTATCAAAAATTCTAAAGTACTTGATGACTGGATCACTAGATATAGTAACGAGGCTAATGTTGATGAAGCTCTTATTATAGCTGGGGGCTCAAGTCAGCCATATGGAGATTTTGATTCATCCATCCAATTACTTGAAACTGGATTATTTGATAAACACCAGTTTAAGAGAATTCATGTAGCAGGACATCCTGAGGGCAATAAAGATATCGATCCAAATGGCTCAAATAAAAATGTAATTGAAGCTATCTCATGGAAAAATGAATTCTCAAAAAGAACCGATGCAAGTATGGCAATAACTACTCAATTTTGTTTTGAATCTGAGCCAGTTATTAAGTGGGCTAATGATTTAAAAAATACTGGTATTGATCTTCCTATTCATATCGGCATAGCAGGCCCAGCAAAGCTGCAAACATTAATTAAATATTCAATTGAATGTGGTGTGGGTGCCTCGATGAAAGTGTTACAAAAAAGAGCAAAGGATATTAGAAAACTTTTACTTCCATATAAACCTAGCTCCATACTTCAGGAACTTGCTTTGTATAAACATAATAATCCAAGCTTTAATATTGAGCAGGTACATTTTTTCCCTCTTGGGGGTGTAAAACAAGTAACTGAATTTGTTAAAGAAAGAACTTAAAAAAGTTCAGACAACATACATCTAGCAGAACCACCACCATATTTTTCTATAGTTGGTAGATCAGAATGAATAATTTTCTTATAAAAAGTATTTAATATATTTAGTTGATCATGATTTAGTGCATCATGTGCCCTTGATGACATTATTAAGTATAAGTTTCCCTCTTTATCTTTTGCTTCCAATGCATTGCCGCAAAAATCTAGAATTTGTTCTTTAGAAATTTCCATAACAGTATGATATTTACTAACCTTCTCCTTAAGCAATTCCCTGTATTCCGATTTTATTACTTCATAGCAAATACCAATAACATCAGTTCCAACAAACATAAATACATCTGTATGGTAAATAGGAGCGCCTGTATGACTTTCTGTTTGAACTTTAACTAACTCATAAGAGTGCTCTTTACACCACTCAGTTAGTAAGTTTTGATTGGTTCTAGGAGACAAGCCCGCATAAACAATTCTATTAACTCTATCAAAAACCATACTACTTGTTCCTTCAAGAAAAACATCCTTATCTTCGAATGAGGAGTAGTTATGTGTGAGATCATAATCTTTTTGCAGATAAGAAATAATTTCTGGAGTTTTTTCTGTACGTCTATTAGGAGCTAACATGCTAAAAATTTGCATTGTTTTATCACTAAATGTTGTAAACCAATTAGGAAAAATATGATCAGGACACTGTTTACTTCCTTCAAAACATAAAATATTAATACCATTAGATTCAAGCTCAAGTTTAAAATCATTAAACTCTTTTATTGCTTTGATTGTAATTATTTTAATGTCTTCATTTTCACCTTCTATTTGATAATGGTTTGATTCTATTGTTTGAGAATTTTTATAAAAGATAGCTGGTTTAATCATTAAAATATGATTTGTTGACTGGCTTACCATAATTGTAACTAGTGGTTATACGTTAATGGGCATAGAATACACCTATGAAAGATACATTACAAAAGGATTATTTTGAAAAGGAAGCAATTTATGGTGCGTCAAACTATTCACCATTGCCAGTAGTATTAGAAAAAGGCAAGGGTGCATATTTATGGGATATAGACGGCAATAAATACTTGGATATGATGTCAGCATATTCTGCAGTGAGTCATGGACATTCGCACCCACAATTAGTCCAGACCCTTCATGATCAGGCAACAAAATTAGCTATTTCATCTAGAGCATTTTACACAGAGCCATTTGCTGGATACCTAGAAAAACTATCAAAGATATCAGGTTTTGAAGCAATTCTTCCAATGAATACAGGAGCTGAAGCTGTCGAAACTGCTATTAAAGCCGCAAGAAGGTGGGGTTATTTTACTAAAGGTATTGAAGAGAATAAGGCTGAGATTATTGTTGCAGATGGTAATTTTCATGGCAGAACATCGACTATAGTTGGCTTTTCATCTGATGCTGAATATAAAAAGGGCTTTGGCCCATTTGGTGATGGTTTTGCTACTGCAGATTATTGTAGTAATTGCTCATGCGATACATCGAACTGCATAAAATCAATCGACTCCATAAAAAAACTTATTAATAAAAATACATGTGCTGTTCTTGTAGAGCCCATTCAAGGGGAAGGAGGAATCATTATTCCTAGAGATGGATGGCTTAAACAGCTAAGAGATTTATGTTCTGAAAATAATGTGCTTATGATTCTGGATGAAATTCAATCTGGTCTTGGTCGTACGGGAAAATTATTTGCTTTTCAACATGAAGATATTATTCCGGATGGACTAATTCTTGGGAAAGCACTTGGAGGCGGTTTAATTCCTGTCTCAGCTTTCTTAAGCTCTAGAGAGGTAATGGATCATTTTGATCCAGGATCTCATGGCTCAACATTTGGTGGCAATCCACTTGCAGCAGCTGTTGCCTCTAAAGCCCTTGATCTTTTGTATGAAGATAATTTAATTGATAATAGCCACAATCTTGGGTTATATTTTTTAAATGAACTTAAAGCTCTGGATTTTACGTTTATAAAAGAAGTTAGGGGAAAGGGGCTTTGGATTGGCTTAGAGCTGATAAATGCTCCTATATCTGCAAAAAATATATGTAAGCTTCTTTTAAAAGAAGGGATGCTTTGTAAGGAAACACATGAAACAGTCATAAGATTCGCACCCCCATTGATGATTCAAAAATCAGAAATTGATTGGGCATTAGAAAAAATTAAAAAAGTTTTTTCTTCTTTATAACCTTAAACTAAAATAATTATATGAAATATCCATTTAATAAATCCAAGAAAGAATTAAAAGATTACCTATTTGAATTAAAAGAAGTTTGCATCATTGAGCATGAAGATAATTGGTTTAAAGAAAAATCACATACAAAGCTTTACCCAAATATGAACGAGGCAAAACTAAAAGTTGCAAAGCCGCATTATTGGATAATTAATGCTGTAGAAAAATATGAAGATGAAGAATGCGAAGATAAAGAGCTAGCTCTAATAGAGTTAGGCCAGCTTGTATTTAAATCAAATTATTATTCTCAAAAATTAACCTCAGAAACTGAGAATGAAGATGCTAAACAAGATCTTGTTTCATCTCTTAGGTTTTTAAATATTTCTGATAGTGTTATAGCAACTCAGATTGTTTCAATGAATACTCCAAAGTATGCGCGTTTTGAAATGTCAGAGGATGATGCACTTGCCCTCATTAGTTCATGGAAATAAGTTTGAATGCCAACTGCTTTTGAATTATCTGTATGGGATGAAATAGACAAAATTCCATATGGTCAGACTAGGTCATATAAAGATATTGCTATAAATCTTGGCAAACCGAATGCCTCAAGAGCTGTTGCAAATGCATGCGGTAAAAATCCGACACCTATTTCAAGGCCATGTCACAGGGTCATATGTTCAAATGGAGCACTTGGTGGATATAGCGCCCCTGGAGGCGCTATTAAAAAGAAGAAACTATTAGAATCTGAGGGCTTATTCTTCTAAAGCTTTATTTATTTTCCAATTAAGGAATTTTAGATGATTTTTTAATTCATCAGTTCCGTAAAGTCTTTTTGTAAATGTTTCAATTTTTATCAATGAGTTATATATTGCCGACCTTGAAATTTCATCATAATCACTATCAGATAGGCCCTTAATTAAACCGTCAACATAATTTGATTGAAGATTCATCTTGAATGTAGTCGGAACTTCCTTCGCAACAAAGATACCTTCTTGTAAATCATCAAGCACTTCATTTGGAAGATAAGTATTACCATATTGTGAACTATCAACCAGTCTTGTCATTACTCTTGGATGAAGAATATGTGCCAATACTCTTCCCTGAAGGCCTAAAACAACCTCATGAAGTTGAGGGTCTTCATTTCCTCTTTCAGACGAACTATACGCTGCCCTTTTTTCATATTGAAGATACTTAAGAATGTTCTCATCAAAAATAAATGCATCGTTTGATAAAAGTTTTGATGTAATAAGACTCATTGCTTTTTTCTGATCTTCATATGCTACAGCTTCAAATGGGGTTAAGTCTGTTCCATTAACAGTTCTATTTGAATAAACCCCACCAATTAATCTAGATACTCCTTCCATAAATCTACCTTTTTCACGAACAAGGCTAAAGAAATTAGATCTAAATTCTGTTGATGTATTGCCGTCAACTAAAAATATTGAGGGCAGCTCCTTAATTTTGGCATCAAGTATTTCAATTCTTCGAGATGTATAAGTAACTGGATCACCAGAAAGGTCATATCTTTTTGCTCTAGGGTCTGTATTAGAACCTGGACTTCCCATGGCATCTCCATCAGTCCCAAAGACATATTCAGGTATTGAAGCTTTTGCCAAGATTAAATCCCTTTCTTCATCAGTCATATTTGGAGTGTATCCAAATTCTATAGCCCACTTATCATATATTCCCGGTCCATGAGGGAAGAAGTTCCCTTGTGGAGTTCCAGCTGGAGCTAAATTAATTGGATCGTAATCCATAACAGATCCAATATGACTCTTACCTGTTATAGAAACATTATGTATATCATCAGCATTATAAATCCAGCTAGATTTAAAGTTATGACGCAAACCTAGGGTATGACCAACCTCATGCATTGTAAGAGATACTATCCACTGCTCTAAAGGATCGTTATCTTCTGTATATCCCCATAATTTTCTATATGTATAACCTCTTTTAATTGCATTAAATTCTTGAACAATGTCTGCCGCAATAATTTCGCCTGTTCTTGGATTTGCGATACTTGGGCCATATCCTGAAAATTGTGGATTTGGTGTAGATGCCCATCTAACAACATTATATTGGATATCTCCAGCATCCCATTCAGCATCATCAGGTTGAATTTTTGCAACTACTGCATTCTTAAAGCCTGCTTTTTCAAACGCAGCATTCCACCCCTCAATTCCTTTAACTACAAATGGTCTAATCTCTTCTGGAGTTGAGTTCTCTACCCAATAAACAATTGGCTCGACAGGTTCTGACAATTCAGCTTCAGGATTTTTTTTAATCAATCTCCATCTATTCATTAGATCGCGAGCAGGATAGCTATCATAAGAAGATAAGTCAGTAACTTTTTCTGAAAAGTATCCAATTCTTTGGTCTGCTATTCTTGGCTCAAATTTATCGTCTGGCATTTCTACAAATAAATGCCTAGCTGATATAAATGTATATCTTTTATCAGCTACAGCATCAACCGAACCACCTGGTTTAGGTCTAGGGTTAAAAAAACCATAATTTATTTCTATTGCAGTATTTTTTGGATAGTTTCTAACATCATTAATGTAGGTTTTGCTTTTATCTATCTTACCAATATTTAGATCATAATATTCCATATACTCTTTAGGTATGTTTGGAGTAACACTTGTTAACATTTCACTTAAAAACAACTTATCAGCACTTATTAAGTATTTATTATCTTCTTTAACAACAACCTTAAATCTTCCCATAAATGCTTCAATAATATTCGTAAGTTTTGATTGAGAAATTTTATTTGAATCATCATATTTATATTTTGTATTAATTTTATAAAGACCAATATCATCTTTAAATTTTCTAAACTCTAATATAGATCCATCACCCATTGAGCCACCACTTGCACCAACATCCTGAGGGCCATTCAATATATATGCAAAATAAATAAACTCTTTATTTATTTTATCTTCTTCAATAATTAGATAGTATTTATCTTCTTCAGTTTCATGCAAGATATTCATAAAACCATTAAGCTCTTTAAATTCTCCATCCTCTATGAACTCTTTTATGCTTGCATAATCTTTTTTATCTTTTTTGCCTTTGCCCATCTTTGAATCTTCCAAGACAGTGTCACTCGAATCCTCAACAGATTCAGGTTTCTCACTTTCTTGAGCATTTATATTGGCTGTAAAAGCTATTAATGTGTAACCAAATACGCATATTAGAAATAGTTTTGAGATTGATTTTTTATTTTCCATATTGTTATCCAAATTTTTTTTTCTTAATTCTATCCTAGAAGATTAGATACTGGTAGTATGTATCAATGAAAAAATCATACGCACTTATCACTGGAGCCTCGTCGGGTATAGGATCTGAAATAGCAATATCACTAGCTGAAAAAGGTTTTAATATAATTCTTACAGCAAGAAGGGAAGAAAGGCTGATAGCTCTTACTAAAGATCTTCAAGATAGGTATGGAGTTCATGCTGACTATGTAACAGGTGATCTTGCATCCCCAGAAACACCTCAAGAAATTTATAATTTTTGTAAAGAAAGAAACTACGAAGTTGAGATCTTAGTTAATAATGCTGGCTATGGATTACCTAAACAATTTCATGAAACTCCTATGGAGGATGAAGAAAAAAATATAAGAGTTTTAAGCACATCTGTAATAGCTTTATCAAAAATATTTATACCCGATATGTTGGAAAGAAAATCTGGCAAAATAATGATTATTTCATCAGTTGCATCATTTGCACCTCCCTCAACTCTTCAGGTCTTATATGGACCTCTTAAAACATTTATGAATAGGTTTAGTGATGCACTAAATGTAAATTATAAACACAAAGGTATTTCCTCTACTGCTGTTTGTCCAGGATTTGTGGTTACAGAATTTCATACTTCCAGTGGTGTTCAAGATGCTATGGATAAAGTTCCAGCATTCATGAAGCTTAATGCCAAAGATGTAGCTGCCGAAGCTGTAGAGGCCACTCTCAGCTCTAAGTCTTACTGTATTCCTGGAAAAAGATATAGAGCTATAGTTTTCTTAATGAAATATACACCATTTATAATGAAGCTATTATCTAATACTCTTTCTGGCGGAAGATACGCTAAAAAGTAAACCTAGTTAAGAATAGAGTCTGAAACAAAAGCATTTGTTTGTCTCTCTATACCGAAATTGGAGTTTTCTCCGTGCCCTGGTATAAACATTACATCATTTCCAAGAGGCCACAACTTATTTTTAATTGAATCTAGAAGATCTTGATGATTGCCACCAGGAAGATCAGTACGACCAATCGACCCTTGAAATAAGACATCTCCAACTAGAGCAATTTTTGTATCCTTTTCATAAAAAATTACATGTCCCGGAGTGTGACCAGGGCAAAAATATACTTCTAAAGTGATACTACCAACTCGAACAATATCACCATCTTTGAGCCATAGGTCAGGAATACAATTCCTTGAATCCATTCCAAACATCTGGCCTTGCTCCTGGAGGCTATCTAGTAAGAACTTATCTTCAATGCTAGGACCTTCTATTTTTATATTGAGTATTTCTGATAATTCAGAAGCTCCACCCGCATGATCTATATGACCATGAGTAAGAAGAATTTTTTCTGGTATAAGATTATTATCTTTTGCTTTGGCTAAAAGAATATCTATGTCTCCACCCGGATCAACAAAAGCACATTTATTAGTCTCTTCACAGAAGATAATTGAAGCATTTTGTTCAAACGGAGTGACTGGAACAACTATAGTATTTTTTAGAGACATTTTTAAATTTTATCTTTAATAATCTTAATTCTATCTATGGAGTTATCATCTATTCTGATAACTTCAAATTTATAATTATCTATTTGTACGCATAAATTAGATTGGGGGATTAGATCTAGATATTCTGTAATTAACCCATTGATAGTTTTAGAATTTTCTTCTGGTATAGACCAATCTAAGAAATTATTAAGGTCTCTGATTTTTGAATTTCCATCGGTAATTACAGATCCGTCTTTTAAAATTGTAAATTCTTTTTCCAGCTCAACTCTATCACTACCAAATTTACCTGCTATTTCTTTAAAAATGTCCTCTATTGTAATTAAGCCTTGTATTTCTCCATACTCATCTACAACAAGAGCCATGCTTTTTCCATTCAACTGAAACTCTCTTAATTGTTTCATCAGGGCAGTTGATTGAGAGACAAAATATGTAGTTCTTAAAATATTATCAACGTTATTATTTATTTCTAACTCATCTAAGAATGCATGAGAGTCCTTTAAATGCAATGTACCAATTTCATTATCAATTTCGTCTTTAAAAACTGGCAATCTTGTATATTCAGTAGACTCAATAATTTTTTTGTTGGATTCATAACTATCATTTAAATCAAGTCCAATTATTTCAGATGTAGGAGTCATAATATCTTCAACAACAAGTTCCTCCATCCCTAAAATTGAAGATAACATTCCTCTGTATTGTTTGGGTATTAAATCACCAGATTCATCTAGTAAAGTTTTAAGCTCTTGAGTATTAAGATTGTCATTATCATTTGCATCTTTGGCGTTTAACTTAAATAATTTTAGAACACCTGAACTGAGTAGATTCGTAATAGAAATTAGGGGCTTAAAAACAAACAATAATACTTTGAGTAATAAGGAAGATTTAATTGCAAAACTTTCAGGTTTAATTGCAGCCATAGTCTTTGGGGTAATCTCAGAGAATATTAAAATTACTAGTGTTAGTAGAACAGAGCCTAAAAGCACATTCCCACCAAAATAATTAATCATTATTATAGTAACTATTGCTGATGCTAAGATGTTCGCAAAATTATTACCTATCAATATGGTTGATAAAAGTAAATCAGGTTTATGTAGCAATTTAAGAGCTCTTTTTGCACCTCTATGTGGTTTCTTTGAAAGATTTTTAAGCTTAATTTTATTAGCAGCCATCATTCCCGTTTCAGACCCTGAAAAAAATCCACTAAGAATCAAAAGGCCAAAAAGTACCCCAAATAAAAAATATATAGAATATTCTTCTTGCATTAATTAATTATAAATCAAATATGAGTTTGCGATGTAAGCAAATAAAACAGCCCACATCGATATAAAAAGTCCTCTTATCGCATACTTAATAGGAAAGTTAAAGAACTTGATACCGATTAGAGTTATTAAATATATTAACAATGCAACTAGCGTAAATGAAGTTTTTATAGCTAGGTTAGTTGTAAAGACTGACTGAATTGCAAATCCAGATATCAATGCGAAAGCAAGAAATACTAAACCAATGCCTAGAATCTTTGAAACTAGTTTGTAATTTTTTTCAATCGAATAGGATTCTGCATTATTAAATTCACCCATTTTAATTTTTCTAACATTCCTCTCAAGAATAAGTATTTCATAATAAGCGATAAATAAAATTATTAGACTAAGGCCAGTAATTAAAAAATGTAATGTAGGTATAAGAGATATAACCTTATATGTTCCAAGATACATAGCAATATATGAAACTGATGAAACAGAAGCCGCAATATTTAATGAGTTAGAGCGCGTTAAACTTACTCTAATAATAAAATAAAGGACTATAGATATAGTAACTTGCGTGATAAAGCTCATAAAAAGTGATGTAAATTAAATCTTTGTGTATTAATACTATCAATATTATCAAGGTTAACCTAAAATACACATCTTTTTTAACATTTAGAATATATACAAGTTATGGTAATTATAAGATTAGCTAGAAGTGGGGCAAAGAAAAACCCTTATTACTTTATTACAGTTGCAGATGAAAGGCGTCCTCGTGACGGTTCATTTATCGAAAGATTGGGGTTTTTTAATCCATCAGCTCGAGGCCAAGAAGAGAGACTCAGGGTTGATTTAGATAAAGTTAATGAGTGGGTATCAAAGGGAGCTCAGCTAAGTGATAGAGTTCAATATCTAGTTAACGAAGCCATGCTTTCACCCGAAGATCTTAAAGCAAAAATGGACGCTAAAAAAGCTAAAGCTGATGCTAAAAAAGCTGCAATTGAAGCCAAGCTTGCAAAGGAAGCTGCAGAAAAAGTAGCTGCAGAAGCTGCTGAAAAGGAAGCTGAAGAAAAGGCAGCCGCAGAAGAAGCTGCAGCTCAAGAGGCTCCTGCTGAAGAAGTTGTAGCTGAAGAGGCTCCTGCTGAAGAAGTTGTAGCTGAAGAGGCTCCTGC
>Ga0209092_10001040_pt1 | contig 27978 bp, 15 predicted proteins | sample FraStrMetagenome_FD_187446 | JGI IMG/M metagenome (GOLD analysis project Ga0209092, IMG submission 187446) | Marine eukaryotic phytoplankton communities from Arctic Ocean - Fram Strait ARC3M Metagenome (SPAdes) (version 2) | ecosystem: Environmental > Aquatic > Marine > Oceanic | place: Fram...
GACTTGTACGTGCGTGTATGCGCACTATAATGTCTACGAAATACAATCAAACAATGAAAGCCTTCCACGAGGAACTATAAAAAGGCAATCAGTACCAACGTGTACGCGAAAGGTACGTGATTCACAATGTGACATCGTGGGTGCCTATTTATTTGCCACTATGGACGAGTTTATTCTCATTCGCTTAACAGGAGAATCCGTTGACATCATGTGCGATACAAATCCAGATTATCGAGATTACGTCACTTACGAAAAAGGAAAGCCTACGTTATATCTACAATTGGTAAAGGCTTTATATGGATGTATGCGTTTGGCATTATTATGGTATAGAACGTTATCCGAGGAGTTAAGTGATATGGGATTCAAATTAAACCCTTATGATCCATGCGTAGCCAACAGTACCATAGAAGGAACCCAGTGTACCATATGTTGGTACGTAGATGATTTGAAGATTTCCCATCAGAACCCCAAAGTGGTGTCATCAATAATAGCCCGTTTAGAAACCCGGTTCGGAAAAATGTCGGTTAAAAGAGGCACTGAGCATACGTTCGTGGGAATGGATTTTTCTTTAACAAATGACGGAAAAGTTAAAATTTTTATGAAAGATTATATTACTGAATGTATAGAAACATTCGAGGAAACTGGCGATACAGTCAAAGGTAAAGAAAACTCTCCAGCAACTGACACTTTATTCGAAATAAAATCAGAATCGCCGGAATTAGGTGAGAATAAAAGTGAAATTTTCCATCACATAGTATCTAAACTTCTGTACGTTTCAAAGCGAGCAAGAATAGATATAGATTTGGCGATTTCTTTCCTGTGTACGCGAGTAAGTAAGAGCACTCAGAATGACTGGGACAAATTAAGAAGGTTGTTAACCTATTTAAAAAATACAGCAGACATGCCAAGAATTATCGGAGCAAATAACTTAGACGTACTACATACTTGGGTAGACGCATCGTATGCCATACATGAAGACATGAGAAGTCATACCGGTGGAGTAATGTCGATGGGTACAGGGTGTGTACACCATAAAACTGGAAAACAAAAGTTGAACACTAAAAGTTCAACCGAAAGCGAAGTAGTTGGCGCCAGTGATTACCTCCCGTGGACAATCTGGTTAAAATTATTTTTAGAAGCGCAAGGGTACATTTTAAATACGTGTTATTATTATCAGGATAACGAAAGCGCCATTCGGCTTATAAAAAATGGTAAAAAGTCGAGCAGAGATAAAACCCGCCACATTAATATACGATATTTCTTCATTGCGGATGTTATCCAGAGAGAGGGCCTGGTTGTTAAATCATGCAGATCAGAAAATATGGTTGCGGATTACTACACAAAATCTTTGCAAGGAAAGCTTTTTCGGAAAATGAGAGATAAAATTATGGGCCTAGTTCCCATGTTGGACGAGGAGCGTGTTGGAGATAACAAATATGACGCAATAAATACGTCTAAAACCTCCAAAATAGCAACTAAGATATCAACAGGAAAATTGAGTTATGCTGACGCAGTTAGAAAAGCTAAAAAATAAGCATCAGGTAGAAATCGTAGGAACATTGAAGACAGAAGATAAATGTTCATTTTTAATTTAATGTATGTATGGAAATGAGTGACTGTCAATCACTCATAAATTAAAAATAATCCAAACAGTTAACAAGGTATAGTTAACTCTATTTTTAGTGAATATCATTGTGGAGTCAGAGATTGAAGGTCGAAGACTACAGTGGTGGATTTCATTGAGAATCAACAATTTCTTCTCAAACTAAAAATTATATATTAAAAAAAAAAGATAAAAAAATTAGATGCTCAATTTTTGAAGTTAATTTTTTTTACTTATTCACAACGTTAGTAGGATCTCCTTTAATGTAAGCCTCAATATTATCAATTGTCATATCAATCAATCTCTGTCGAGTCTCTTTCCTTCTCCATCCAATATGAGGAGTCAAGACGCAATTATGTAATTTCCATAGCTCACTCTCCTCTGTTGGGGGTTCACCATCCTGCACATCCAAACCAGCACCAGCAATAACTCCTTCTTTCAAACATTTAATCAACTCTTTCTCATGAATAATACCGCCTCGGGCAGTATTGATAATGAATGCACTAGGTTTCATTAGACGAATTATTTTTCCATCAATACTTTGCTTTGTTGATGCGTTTAAGGGGCAATGTATACTGACATAATCGGACATGGGCATGAGCTCCTCAACACTTGCAACGATGTTGACGTCCTTATTCCCAAAGAGCGGATGGTCAGATGGCAATGATTCTTTACGAGATGATATGACAACTTTCATTCCTAATGCCAAACCAATTTCAGCAACTTTGGATCCTATGGCTCCTGAGCCACCAACTAAACCAAGAACTTTCCCTCCTAATTCATTGAGTTGGAGAGTAAATGGACCCCTGAAATTTGATTGATCACCTTTCTCCAACATTCGTTGTTGAGAAATCATGGAACAGGAAAAGTTCATAATGTAGGTAATGGCCAGTTGAGCTACAGCCTCCGTAGAATACGAAGGAACATTGCATACGTCTACATTTCGGGATCTTGCTTCTTGAATAGGTAGATTATTGTAACCTGTCCCAGCTTCACATAAAAGTTTTACAGAAGATGGAAATTGTTGAAATGCTTCTGACGGAATTTCCATTTCTTTCGTAATAATGATTTCCGCATCGGAAGGAATATGATCAAGGATGGATTGAACTGAGGTAAGATTGTCGACTTTTTCATGAAGCGTCAATTCCGTTATTTGTGAGAGTCTATCAAAGGATAGGCAATGGTCAAAATCTAGACGAGCTGCATTTAGGAATACAGTCACTGGACGATCTTCATTCTTGGACATGATAACAGCAGCTGCACTGTGCTGTCAAGCATTTCTGGAATTATGGTATTTATTTATTTATTTTTTGCATACAATTTTAGTCTACTTCAAAATTACGTAGAACTGTAGTATTGATTTCTTTGTTAAAGAAATTATTGTGATTATTTAAAAACCTGCATCTTAAACCAATCTCTTCTTGTTAATAGTACACTGCGATCAACACATTTCGACGCAGTATGCTACGAAACGAAAAGTATCAACAAACATTGAATACTCTAGGGGAAGACATCTATTCTAGATTAAGTCGCCATTGGCTACACTTACTTGATTATGTTTGATGCTCAATGAGAATGGTTTCTCTGGTATGTGGGAATTATTGACTATGCTCAGAAACCTTATCAGAAGTCAACAATGTACTGCTTAAATCTAAGCGTGTCTTCGTCGCTCTCTGTCAGTATGTATACCTATCTCTTTCTATAACACTCATAAGGTTTGAATTATTTTTTAAAGAGAACCCCTCAAAAACATAATTTGATTTTTGATTCTGATGAAGATGGATTCCTTGAGCTAATATGATCATACAACGACACAATTCATGGATCGCAATGTCGGCATTTAATGAACGAAATTTAGATGATTGAGTCTTAGAGGGGTTTGTTCTCATGCTCAATAATGTGAGGAGAACACATCCGTAAAAACAATTTATCTTTCGATTATATCAGAATGGTTGGAGGATTCAGAGTATTAACGAAAAAATGAAAGTAGCTTAGTGAAATTATTACTTTAAAAGTAAATAAATAGCAAGCATCCATCTAAAAAAATGCTTAATATTCGCTTCTCGTTAACAATGAAACTTTCCGCAGAATTGAACAATCTAATTCTTTAGATTCAATTCATATCATCATGCAAGAAGTGGCGAGAATAAATTATTCCGACAAAATCAGAAAGAGTCAAATAAAAATGAAGATAGCATTGTATTACCCTAAGGTTGGTTTTTCAATTCTTCATTCTTATCTAAGAACAAAATATTCTATTTCTTGCCACTTACAAACATAAGCCCTTTATTAGCATGATGAAGAGTTTTTGGACTTTTCCATAGTTCTTACTTAAAAGAGAACTTCAAGTAGTTTGCCTCAACATCAATTTATCCGCAAGTTCGTTGGGGTATGCTTGAAATCTGGTAATGAGCTCTTTTCTTTACACGCAATAACTGAAAGTTGAACTATGTTTTTGTTCTTGTTGTGTGATATTATTTTAACTGTGGTATTGAGCTCCTTCCTTCACATGCAATCTCTGAATGTTGGACTATATCCTTCTTAATTTCAAATAAACTGCATTCGAATTTAATCTTTTAGCAGTGAAAGATATGTCTTAAAAAGGACCTTATAATTAGTTTCGTGAAGTTACAATACCACCACTACTAGTTCATAATTCGAACAACAACATGAAAAACTAAATTGAAATGCCGAACTTAAAAATTCATGTTCACGTAGGAATTAGATATGACTAATTTAACCAATTTTTGTTACATGAAAGACTAGTGCTGTTCTTAAACACAAGATATATGACATAGTAATTCTTTCGTGACTGAAATAAAACGACTAAATTAGACTAGACATGTCAGAAATTAATAGAAAAGACAAGCTAATAAATAAGGAAGGAAAATGATGAGATATTTTCGATCAAAATGCTAAGAGGATCATTCTACGATAGGCTCTTTCAGAGAATTTAGATAATCCCAACGATGCAAACGTGCTTTATGAATTAATCTGATTTTGAGAACCACAGGTGAATGAGTAATCATATTTTTCGAGTTAGTACCACAACAAACATCTATCCATTCTATACAAAACATTTCTGCTTAATTTACTTCGTGACATCATCAGAAGTATCATCATATATCTCAAAGCAGAGTATACTTGGTGATTATAGAAACATATCCAAATGAATACTGCTAGAGAAGGTGTTGATTCACTCATAAAACAATCAATGAAATATTTTTGTCAAAACAAAAGTCATCATTTTCACATAGAACGGAATTAATGTTGATTTCTTTTGTTAAGCGGGATAACTATCAATCTAATAAAAAAATAAAATCAAGACTAAATTAATGTCTAGTAGTTCCAGTCTGTCTTGTTTGCTCTTAAATGTTTTATACATGCACATGAATCCAATACTGTTTTGCGTTGCAAAGCAACATATCATATTTTGTTTAGATTATACGCAGCATAAATATAGGTCGTTCTTTAAGTTATGTACGTACTCGAGTACCAGGATCTATATACTATCGAATGCCAGAAGATTGACGGTATCTATCTTTTCAGCTCTATTCTCATATGCATTTAGGGCGATATCAAAATGTCCGTCTTGTATGACCATTATATAGACCACCCGTGATGATCAATAGTGAATAACGAGTTAAATTATTTTGCATGCCATCTATTTTCATTCGACAATAAAGTAGGCTATTAATTCCCTGTTTATTAATGAAATACAAAAATTGCACATGATGGCATTCGATGATAAATACAGTGGGGACGACCTACTAGTTGGTTTTGGTGATCCTCAAGGCGATTATTCATCAGGAGATGAAAGTGTGAAACTTAGTCGAAGTGAAGATAGTCACAAGTCATTCTTTGGAAGACTCATTGGAAAGGAGAAAAAAGGACAAATAAATTTACGAGATGAAATACATCGGCAATTCAATTCTATATCTAGCCATAGTCATACGTCTTCTCAATCAACTGGTTCAAAATCAGATTTTTTTCTGAAAAATGTGGGAAAAGCGTTCCTAAAATTCAACCGACATAGTTCTGATTCCATACTTGAAGATGAAAATATTAACTCAGCACCTATCGTGGTCTATGATATGGATAGTAAACGTGATTCTTTGAGTCGATATTCGTCTGACGATAATAACCAACCTGATCCAATATTAGAGGATGAAACAAGTGAAGGCGACGAAATCCATTTCGATCGAAGTGACTCTTTTGCAACTCAATTACGAAAGAATTCAGATATTCCTCAATCTCACATTCACGTTGCAAAATTAAATACGTTTCACCAAGACAACGTCAGCCAAGTTAAAGTCCAGAACACCAATACCCCTTTACACGAGCAAATTGATGATGGTGGTGCTTTTGAAATCGACTTTAAACCTAACATCGTTTTGGACGACTTATCATATTCTGGGAGAGTAAGCCGTGGTAGTAATCCGTATGTTTCGGGCTACCGAAAGTACTCGAATGAAAACATTTCTATTAATGATAGTAGTTCCATGTTCAAACAGCAAAAAAAGATGAATCGTAAGAATATTATCATTAATCCTACAGAACTTCAAAGCTACATCAAAAAAAGTATTATAAAATCAACGGAAACAAGGCAACTTGTTTATAACGCAATCAAATCAAACATTCTTTTCATTTTATGGACGCAGCAAGAGATATTCGAATTCATTGATGCTTTTGAGGAGCTTCATATCGAAAAAGGCGAAACAATATTCAACGAAGGTGATGAAGGTGCTTATTTTTACGTATTGGAAACAGGGACCATTAATGTGTACAAGCAATACACTCTTGCTGGGTCAATAGATGGAACTGGAGCAACGTTTGGAGATGTTGCACTTTTGTATGATGCACCAAGAAATGCCACTTTTTGTGCGGTAACAGCCTGCAAGCTCTGGGTCATAGACAGAAAAGACTATCGTGGGATTTCTCGACTAAATAATAAGAGTAAAGCTGATCAAAAGATTTCGTTCATCAAGGAGGTATGTATGATGGAGATTTTTTTCTTATGTCTCTTTGTATTTATATTACAATCATACTGATCACGATCTCAATATTTCGAACGGGACAAAATGTAGGTAAAAATTGGAAAACATGTCATGGGAGATGTTTTAGAGATGTCAGAGATTTATAATATTGCACTTGCTACTCAAAACGTTACTTTCAAGAAAGGAGACTACATTATCAAAGAAGGGGATAGAGGAGATACTTTCTTTATTATTAAAAAAGGTTTTGTTGAAGTTTATATTGAAGCTTATGGGGATGAACCCATCAGTACTATGGGACCAGGTATGTTTCTCCATTGGAAATCGTTCTTAAGAATGTTCATGAAATAAATGATGAAAGGCTTTTTATAACAGTTTTTTCCAAATCTAATCTGAGTAGGTCAATTCATTGGCGAGAAAGCCATTTTGCAACCTAGAGGTCTTCGAACTGCAAGTTGCCTTGTAACCTCAGAAAATGTTGAATGCCTTTCTCTTGAAAGAGATGAATTTATCAAAATGCTCGGTGATGTGAAATGGATGTTTGAGAATCTATATGAAAGACGGGGGGGGAAATCGTCAAGCAATGAAGACGAAAAAAATGAGGTAAAGAACTTAAGGTAAGAATCACTGTTATATTGAGTTTGAATTTGTTTCTCTCATTTATGGTCTAACCTTTCTATTAGCTTTGACCTTTCCAATTTCGATATAAAGCGAACAATTGGAATTGGAGCATTTGGAAGCGTTAGATTGGCCAAATCCAAGGCAACAAATGTTGAAGAGAACATAAATATTTATGTTCTAAAATGCCAAGATCTCGAATTAATTGAAAAAAATAATATGAAAGAGCACATCAAAAGAGAACAAGAAGTGCTTCAGGAACTCAATCATCCCTTTATCATCAAATTTTATGGAGCTGTTAATGACACAAAATATAAGTATTTTCTGTTAGAGCTATTGCAAGGAGGGGAATTATTTCGACTTCTAATGGAAAAGCATTCATTCCCTGAGAGTTGGAGCCGCTTTTATGCAGGTGCAGTCTTATCTGCTTTTGCTGAAATTCATTCCAAAAACTTTGTCTACCGTGACCTAAAACCTGAAAACTTAGTACTTGATAGTAAAGGTTATCCGAAAATCGTCGATTTCGGATTAGCGAAAAGATTAGAGGGAGGCAAAACATGGACACTTTGTGGTACACCAGATTATATGCCCCCTGAAATCATATTGAATGAAGGACATGATTCAGCCGCTGATTATTGGAGTGTAGGAATTTTGCTATACGAATTTTCAACTGGATCACCGCCCTTCACATCAGAGTATCCTATGGATGTATACAAAAATATTTTATCTGGCAATGTTGTCATGCCAGCATTCTTTAGCCATGAATTACGTGATTTGATCAAAAAGTTATTGAATCCCCGACAAGCAACAAGAATAGGAAGGACTTATGGAGGAACAAAGTCAATCATGGAGCAAGATTGGTTTGCTGAATTAAATTTCGAAGACCTTTTAGAAAAGAAAATAGAGCCACCTTTTGTGCCTGAGCTCACAGATGAGAATGATATGAAATATTTTTATGACTACAGCGAAATTGATGCACAGAAAGAGGTAAGTGTAAAGTTGAGTTGGTTTAATCTGCAATTTATTCATTGATATAAGGTAACATCTTTCTCGATTAAATAACTACCAGCATGGTATAGTAGAGTTAAAAAGTGAAGCAATAAATTCTCGTAAATCTAGTGTCACTTATGACGAAGATGTAATCCAATTCCCTGAAAGAACACTAATGAAGCGCCAAAGCAATAGAAGCTTTAGAGTCACAAGAAAAAGTCAAATAATGGAAGGGGATGCTGAAAATACAAATCGCCAATTTAGTATTCGCAGGATGTCAAGTACTGTCGGAATACCAGAACAGCCTGTAAGAAAAAAAGCTGATTCTTTTCTATTCATTCAATTAATGAATCTTGCGCTATCAGAGAATATGTCAGGGTTGTCTAAACGTGGCGTATCATTTAAGCAATTCTCTCAACTCTCTCTTACTCCGGACACCATGTTTGATTTAGCAAGCAGTATTGAACGATTTGGTGAAGATGAGACTATATCTTTTAATGGGTCACGATTTTACGACCCTATCTATATGCATTCTGTGGATGTTGTAGATAGCTATCCGAAAGACAAAAAAATGAAACGAAGAGGTTCTGCATCTCATCTAGCACCAGAGGCTCTTGCAGCATTTTGCTTTCCTAGTGGTCTTTCAATTAGGTTATTACCTCGACACGCCGTCGAGGGAGCAAAAAGACTGAAGTGGATCGGAAAGGATGCTGATACCTATCAGCTTCATGCAGTAAGTTAGAAAAATCTGACTCATTTTTACCATGTTTGCAAATCGTCACTAAATTCCTATTGAATAGTTCACGAACGCTTCAGGTGGTAGAAGTTATGGTGTAGCAATCACAATAAAAGAAGAAATTTATTGCACTGATGATGAAACTTCTTCATCAATTCTCTCCTTTTTGAAACGATGCCAAATCCGTAGGAGAGCCGCTCGACTAATTCGTCATTGGTGGCTTAGTCTTTGTCATAGTAGAGAAAGTAATGAGGAATTGCATCCACAGAATGATGAAAAAACGAACTTTTTCAGTAGAGCAATTCATTTTGCAGACAGAAGGCAATCAACTAAAACAGAAAAGGCGAAGACTAATAAGATATTAAAACGTGCTCAATCTCATGCTGTTGAGAGTATTCATGATAAGATCCACAATCAAGATGAAAAATATAGGAAATCTTGGAGTTTTGACGATGCGAATAACCGAGACAACAAAATTATTTCTCCCGTTGCAAAGCGTCTTGCAGCAGAAGCATTCAAATTGATGAATAAAGCCGATCTTAGTGGAGATATGTGCATAATTGAACATTGCTACATCATGATTGGAACTAAACCAGAGGAACAAAGCTTGATGCTTGCTGCTCTCCAGAAAGTCATAGATGTTGAAAGAGAGGTACGTAGCAATCACTGATTTTTATAAATAAAGAAAAATCATTGAGCTGATTGTTTTTTAATTGCCTTTTTTATCAATAGGATAAAGCTGTTAGGATGAGGTTTGCTCCTCCTAGTCATAATCAAAATCATGAACCTGCGTCAATTTTTACGGAAAATGGAAACACAATTTTACATGCTATGCAGACTAAACTTTACCTTACACCAGAACATAAGAAAGCAGGTTTCTCGAGAGGAATAGTTCAGAAAACGTTTGAGGTGGACTTATCATTAGGAAACTCTTCAAAAATATCCCTTCCTCTTCCTCTCCCACACATGTCCTGTGAATGGGGACTCGCTACCTTAATTCGAAGAATCAAAGTTCAAAATCTTTTTCTTGCGTTAAAATTACTTCTCATAGAACGATCAATTTTGCTGATTGGCACAGCGGCAGAAGAAGTATCTGCGGCAGCATGTACTTTGATAGATTTGCTAAACCCATTTAAATGGGCTAGTGCATTCATGCCATTATTACCAGAGAAGTTAATAGATATTGTTGAATCCCCAGTTCCATTTATCGCTGGAATAGTTTTGAAAAATGAAGCAAGTTTAGAGTCATTGGAAAATGATGAGCGTGTTAAGGCTGCAATGCGAGAGGGGATGAGTATAATCAATCTTACATCGAAAAAATTTTTACCCACTAGCGAAGAAGGTGTTTTAGAATGCATGCAAAAATGCCATGATCCAATGTAAGTGCACCTTTCAATAATGTTTCTGTTACTATTATTTCTCTAACTTAAATGGTATCCTTTATCCATGCAGTTTGCACGTCCTCCTTTACTATCAAAAGAAGTTAGAGCGTTTGACTATGAGGAAAGACTCAAACCTGATTTCATTCAAATCTTTTTTCCAGTTTGGGGCGTCTTTGGACGAATCAAAAGTGTTACAATCCATACGGGACGTTTTCGAAGATCACTTAAAGAACTTAAGTTGTATATCTGAACCAGATGACTACAAAAAGTATGGAGTATTTGATGAAGAAACAGGCGAATTCGACTTTTTCACTGACAAATTTCTGGAGCCACTGAGAGCTCAAATGGAATTTCAAGAGAATATGATCACTACACAGTATTTTCTAACTTTTTTTGAAGAAAAGAAAAAGAGATTAGATCTATTAGAGGGACCATCAGCGAAATTCATTGCTGATTGGAGTTCTTTTCGGTGGCAAAGATTCAAAAAATTGTCACGAAATGGCGATGATGCTGAAGAAAAAGAAAATTAAGAATACAATCGATCATCGTCAAAATGTTTTTATTCTCTTTTTGTTATACATTATGATTGATTTGTCAAATTTTCTGGGAAAAATGTGATGTAAATGTACAAAATGAATGTTTTTGATTTGAAACATGTAGATGTAATCATCATTTAAATTTGCACAATAAGTCTACCACTGGTCATAAGCATTAGAGTCATAATTTTTAAAGTAAAATTATTAGGGCACACATTTTTCTCCAAGCTGAAAATCATCTCCTTTTTAGTGGCTTTTATTTTTTCCTTTGAATCAATCAAATGTATGAAATATTGTTATTCAGATTTTCATCATAACATCAACTACTTTTGTGGGCCCGTTGAATTGATTTTCTTTTTTGGGGGATGCATAACTTGAATTCGTTGACCTTGATCATGAAATGACAATCTCAATGAGAGTATGATGGCTAACATGAAACATGAATGTAAGGAAATGATTTATAAAATTTAATGTTACAGATGAATATCAACCATCAACTTCTTCACTTTGTCTTTCATGATATTCTTTAATTCATCATCGCGGTCAAATTGATGAACGATTGGAGAAGGTTCTCCATTCCAATTCAAGACTTTATTTGTTTCCTTTTCAAGTACGCCCCATTCTCTCAATGGTTTTGTTCTCATTGCAGCTAAATTATTCACAGCACCTTCTCCTTGTGGATATACAATTATATTTTTGATACCTGGAACATCTTTAAGCACATTATGATAATAAATATAATTGTGAAATCCTTGGTCACAACCAGTCATTTTACATTTGGTAATGTCAAATTGCTTCACCATGACTCGTAAGTAAGCTTCAATGGCAATCGCGTCACCAATAGTAGAGCCAGAGCATATTACAGGTTTATCTTTGATCTGAAGCATTTTTTGCCTTCCATAAGCACCTTCAATCCATCGTCTATTATAATTGGATCTAGAAATACTGGTTGCTTCATGATTTTCTCCATATAAATGTAATATTCCACCTTCTTTTTCTTCTGCACTGCTGGTAACATCATCGTCCAATTTGGGAAGACCCTGAAAAGGATCTAGTTGAAAATAGGTATCACGCACATCTATCAATAAGATGCGACTACTTCGTTTATATTGAAGTGACCAGATCCAATATAACTCATATCGAGCAGTAGCAACCGGTCTTGGCTCCCTAGGGTCATCTAAGCTTTCAATTGTCCCATTTTCTTCGTTCTTTAATCCGTACAATGATGTTGTACAATCTGTAAAACCAGACCTTACACCATTCACTTGTTCATTGCCTTTTTTCTTACTATAACAGCTCCAATCAACAGAGTAAACCACTACAGAGACTCCCGTTATTTCCACTTGGTCAGGTTTTGCTTGTTGACGTAGATATTCTTCAACTCCAGGTTTCATTTTGTCCCTGCTAGAAACGCTTAAGACAACATCACCTTGATAGCCACTTTTCCGCAGGAAGGAAATAAATTGAACATATGTTTCGACTGGATAGTCTTCTGCGAAGGTAAAAACAGCATCGTGATTGGACCGGTGAGTTCCAAATTCTGGATGAATATTGATCATTGCGTCAGGGTGCGCCATGGAGGAAGGCGTTGGGAATTTATCGGTGGATGTCTCAATTGCAGGCGTGTCAATTTTTTCACTTTTTTGTTCATTTTTTGTGTCTGTCGTTTCTATGAACATTGGCGCTTCTTCAATGGATTCCACAATATGTATGACTGGAGGTGGGGTTTGTTCAATTTTTTTATATGGTCCTGCTTGATTATTCTGGGGTGTGTTATGAACTACATATCGTTTTTGACGTTGAATATCAAGAATTATCAATGACAACAAAATAAGGAAAAAAAAGGCTGATCGAATAGCATTTATTTTGACTGTTCTCTTCCTGGTATTGCTGCTGCCAGAATTGCCAATGGTGTTATTTCCTTGCGAAGAAGATGATAGTCTTCTTTTCGATCGAAGCATGACTCTGTAAAAGTAAGCGTTTCTTAATGAATGAGATAATCGTGTGAAAGAATTTATTCGTTAGAGTTTTTAAAACATAGTTTCTACCGTATCTATAGTTTTTTAGTCATACCAACAATCATGAAAGATTAAAAATTGGTTCCATTAGATTACTCCACGAGAGTAATTATGAGGTCCGGTTCATTATCGATTGTCATAAGGTAAGTATGGGGCATCACCCGTAAAAATTATTAGGGCACGTAAATTGTATATCTCACAATGATCTTGAGAACTGCTTTATTTGCTTAAGTAACTAACTAACTAATTATGTAGTGCCAGCAGCAGTCCAGGTTCAGCAAGTAGAGAATTGTTTTGCTCGAAACTGCCAACCACGTTTATTCCGAAGGATGATGAATAAGGTCGTATTTGCAATACTTATGAAGATTCATAAGTATGAATATACTTACGAACAGAATGCAAACGTGGGATTTATATCGAGTTTACCTACGTGCGTACCTTCATCATTTTCTTCTCTTTTGAATGGAACAAAAGAGTTCCACAAAGTTTTCTCTATTAATATTTTTAAGAGGAAGTAATCTGTTCTACCATGACAAGATATGGTTTGGCATTTGCCATTTTGACAGCTTACCAGTGCAGTGCATTTCAAATTCATCAGGGAGCTTCCAGTTCCTTCAAAAATATAAGGCTGTCTGGAAATGCGGCGGGTACATCATCCACCTTCTTGAATAAACAGGTTTATGAAAAAAATATTCATTACAACTCACAACTTTGGTCCACCACCTCTGAAGCACCATCCATCACATCCACAGAGGAAACATATGATGATTTAGGTGGTTGTACTGTTGGTGATACGCGAGGAGCTTGTTTGTTATTAGAAGAAATTTCTATTTCCCGAGGTGTGAATCAGATTATTGATAATATTGATTGGAGAGTTGAACGAGGAGAACGCTGGGGGATTGTAGGACCTAATGGTGCTGGAAAAGTATGTGTATTAGAATTATTCCGTGTTTTTGAAATTGGTTTGTCGAGAAATATGATTTTTAATTTTTGCATATGTTTTCTACTTCGAACAGAGTACACTTCTGGGAGCAATCACTGGGACAATAGATATGGAGCCAGGGTCTGTAGCACTAGTTGCTCCCAAAACACGAGGTAAGCACAATCTAAGCCTATTTTTCCAGAAAGCAAGTTTCTATTTGAATGATGATACAATGATCATTTAAACTCATATCATCACTTCCTGAACACCCAATGAAATGTGAATTAGTTGGATACTTGAAACAAACAGCAGTTGGAGATTCTACAAGAACAGTGTTTGAAGAAGCATCTTCATCCATGACAGGTATTCAGGCTGCTCAAACTGCAGTAAACAAAGCCATCGAAGCTATTGAAAATGGTGACACATCTGATAAGACATTGAATGCCTTGGATGATGCCAATAAAGAATTTGAAAGAGTCGGTGGATATTCAATGGAAAGTAAGGTTGAAAATATTTTACGTGGATTAGGGTTTCGTGATGGTGATAGTCAAAGACTTTGCAGTGAATTTAGCGGCGGGTGGCAAATGAGGATTGGTCTAGCGAAATTACTTTTAAGTGAACCCAGTCTTCTATTATTGGATGAGCCTTCCAATCATCTTGATAGCTCTGCTCGGGATTGGTTAGGAAATTATCTGAAAAATTATGATGGAACAATTATTTTAGTTTCTCATGATGTTTCTCTTCTTTCAACATGCACCAATTCCATTGCTGAAGTTTTGAAAGGGAAAATTCAAACTTATGTATCGGTCTCTTATGATACATATTTGGAACAAAAAGCCTTTAGGGCTAAATCTGCTAGAGCCGAATATGAGAAGAATATGGCTGAAGCAGCAAAATTGCAGGCTTTTGTTGATCGCTTTGGTGCTAGTGCGACAAAGGCAGCGAGTGCACAGAGTAGAGTGAAGATGTTGGAAAAAATGAAAAAGGAAGGGAAACTAACTCCTCCACCAGATGAAGTAGCAGAAGGAGAAAGATGGAAACCAAGTCTCAGTTTACCTGAGCCTCCAAAAGCAATGGGAGATGTACTGCTAAGTCTCAAAAACTGTGACATTGGATATGGGGATGACAAGGGGATTCTCGTGAAAGATGCGAATGTTGATATTGAAAGGGGTATGAAACTCATTTTGAGAGGAAAGAATGGAGCAGGAAAAAGTACGTTGATGAAGGCGCTAACAAATGAGTTGATATCTGTGAAAGGAGAAGATTCCGAACCAAGGAATGTGATTGTTTCTGGAGAACGTATCGAAAATACTTCATTACGGTACGTGCATGTTCAATTTTTACATTATTTCATTGAAATGAGCTCATATATTCATTTTGCGCAAATACAGTGCTGGGGTTTTCAGTCAAGACTTGGCACAACAACTTGACAAAGACTCAGTTGCATTAGATATTGTCATGGAATATGCACGTACAGGAGAATATGGAAACATACAAATCTCTGATGAACAAGGTCGATCTGTCATGGGACGTTTGGGACTCTCTGGGGATAAACCACTCAGAAAAATATCGGCTCTTTCAGGAGGTGAAAAGGCTCGCGTGGCTCTAAGTATGTTTTCATTGAAAGCCAACAATTTAGTTATGTTAGACGAACCTAGCAACCATCTTGACGTAGAATGTATTGAAGCTCTCGGAGAAGCCCTTAGTAAATGGGGGAAGATTGAAGGTGGGTCAGGGAGTCGAACAGCTGGTGATGGAGCTATTATCGTTGTATCACACGATCGTACATTCTGTGAAACAGTAGGGTTCACTCATGTTGGAACAGTCAAAGACAAACAATTGATAATTGAAGAACGAGACTTAAGGGATAGTGATTGGGATGTTTATGCTTTGGAAGCTGATGATATCGAAACTGTGTCTTTGCCATCTGCACCTGAAAAACCTGTCGAATTGACACCAGAACAAAAGGCACTAGCAAATCAAAGAAGGAAAGATTTAATGAATGCACCGAAAAGAATTAAAAGGTTAGAAGCAGATATTGAAAAGTGTAATGTGAAAATATCTGCCTTAGATAAAGACATGTTTGAAGTTGGTAATGATGTTGGTAAACTGACTGATTTAAGTAAGGAGAAACAAAAAGAGGAAGCTAAAGTAGAAAAGATGGAGGAAGAATGGATGAAGCTTGAAGAGCTTTTAGCTTCTGAGGAAGCAGAATAATTTTAATAATCATTACATTACAAGCTCATCCTTCTATATGTTACCAGTAACCTCTTTCATCTCCAGTTCTAAAGTGAACCATTAAAATCCACGAAAAATGAAGTCAATGACCAATGTTTTTAGAAATTGAGTATTATGCAAAAAATGCTACTCAACAAGTGTATTTTCTACCGCATTGGTGAACAAATATTGCTACAGAAAGTTTCGCTTTTCCTTGCAAAGAAGCAAGCAATGGAGAGCCGAAGTTGGTTTGATTAATGATGTCGTCCTTCGATGCTCCTTTGGATGCTTGTTTCGTATACTTATTTTTCACTGAGGTAATGAATGGTTCAGGGTACAACTCTTTTTCTATGACAAACATTCTTTTCGATATTTCTAAGAACAGAATCATTGGATTATTTTCTTGTTTGGACTCAGTTTCTAACTTAGAAACTTCTAAATTAATCTGTTTCTCGCTCCATGCTGAGTTTGGGCCATCCTCGTTTAGTCTTCTTATTACTTGATAGAGTGTTTTGACCTCAATTGAAATGATTATTTCACCTAATTTAATCAACCATTCAAAGCAACATTTCAAATATAAAGCTACTCGTTCTGATCTCGGCTGGATTATAAGAAGTGAAACCGAATTCATCCACTCTAAAATTGATACATTTTGATAGTGTTGGTCTTTGCTTAAGGGTGAAGATTCCATTTCTATTGAAGACTGAAACAAAATTTTGCATAATTCAAAAGAAAATTCAATTACTCTGTCTTCAATGGAGTTCATTCTCAATTCGTTTCTTAGGCAATGGATGATTGATCTCAAAATAGAGCAAAGATCACTTAAAGTTAAGGTATGTCTTCTTTCAGCTACACCATCTTCGTTTGAAAAATCCAAAAAAGTTAACGGTACAGTAGTGCCATGCTTATCCTTCTTGTCCTCGTTGGCAAACATGCCCATAAAAATTTTCAATATACCTATTTTGATGCTGCTAGTTATGCCTGCTTTGGGAGATCGTAATCTAGGTAAAAAGTATTTGTGTAATGCAAAATGTCTGAGTTCACCAAGGCTTTGCAGATCGCATTTCTTCCAAAAGTTTGCATCATATGCAAATTGCAAGTATGTGTTAATAGATTGCCTGAGAGGGTCCAATCTTATAGACCTATCAAGTTGAGGAAAAGATTGAGCAGTATTATATGATCCCGGCAAACGCAATGAGTGTCCCACATTAAGTGCTATAAAGTCATCGTACAAATTTCGTTCTTTGTGTAACCCAGCATCCATAAGAGCGTTGTAGGACACTCCTCTCTCTTTATTGAACGCAACATGCATTGTTAGGAGTGGCATTTTTGCACATAAAGCCTGATGAAGGTCGAAATTCAAACCACTTTTGAATGTAGATCGATTCTGATATAAACGATTTATGTTTTCATTAATATCAAACGGAAGAACTTTTTTGTTCGGATTGGATGATTTTGATATGGCTTGATTCATCAGTACATGAAAGTCAAAGTTCCTTTGCTTTAATAATATTGGAGAAATAATCTTGTCCCTTACAAAATGCACGTATTCATTTAAAATTGAATTTCTGCTTGATTTGAAGTTGCAAAGCAAAAATGAAAGACAAGCGCACAATAGCTCAATATAAGCTTTTTGCAGTGCATAAGCCTTTGACCGTTTATGAGAATGCAAGAAACTTTCTCTTGAATCTACTTTTGCACCATCAAAAACGCGATCAAAGTATTTCACTGTGTCACTGATAAAATATGTTTGCTCTAGTAAAGTTTTGATCATGAGGATAATACTCTCTTCCAAAGTTTCAACCCAAATAGATCTATTAGTTGATTGTACTGACGAATCAAACAAATTATTCTCTGTGACTGCAGTCAAAAATCCTCTCACTTTCATAAATCTCTTAAAACATTCCCTTTCAATTGAGCAAGCTTCTATTGCCAAAATTAAAGGTTTTGTTGATTGTCGCTCCTGGAGGTCTAAGTCGGTGTCTACTAATATTTTGCCAATAGTCTCAATCATTACTAAGTCTTTGTTATTTCCTGAAAATCTTTTCATTTGCTTCCCTAGATTGGAACAAAATGTCCAGATATTCTTACACAAATAATTACCAGGTGAATCGATTGTTGTTTTTTTTCGCCTTGCTATTCTTTCAGCATCTTTATCATTGAAGTCAAAAATGAAATCTTCCACCACCATGTTTGATTTGGAAACTTTCTCCAGCATTTTCTTATGTACTGAAACTTGACCACCATTTTGTTCTACTAAGTCGAAATTGGATGTTGGAAAGCGATCTATTATACTTGAATCCAACAATGCTTCCATAAAGTGCCCAAAAACATCTTTGAAATTGTTTTGCACGATGTCTTTACAAGATTGAAACGACTTGGCCAGGTCACAAATGACAGAAGAAAAGTACTGACCCAGCGCCTTAAAGTGTAATTTATCATTGCTATCCATCTGAAAATGATTGCTGGGACTAAATATCATTTCAAAAGTGGAGCGAAGATTTATCTCTGTTGTGATTGGAAGAGTGCACATAGATGCAAGTGACGCACATATTCCTCCTCTTTGCCGTTCGCATAATTTGGAATTTATATCAATTTCTTGATTGTTTTCTGAGATTTTATAATGCATGGAAGGGCATGAATATTTCAACATGAGAATTAACATTTTCCATACATCTCCACCTATGATATGATCAAATTTATTCCTCTTCGTCATGGGTCCATTCTTTGAATTTTGTAACGAAATCTTTTTTGATTGGCTAGCTCTGGATGTCAATTTTATTTTGTCACTATCTTTCTTTGATACCAAGGATTCTATATCAATATTTAGGAAAGCATCATCGTCAATGCCTCCAAAAGGATCCTCGCTGACATCAGAATTCTCGGGAATATTCTCGGTTAAGTAATGGACAAACTTTATTGAACAACGGAGCAACGAAAGCTGTGCTCGTAAACACACGTCTCCAGTATCGCCTTGGTCAGCTGTGTTTATTAAAGAAGATAGACTCTTATGCAAAACGTTTGTATTCGTAGACAATACCCACCTATTGAATTCATAAATATCAGTTTTCGAAATATTCCTAGTCAATATATCCAACGAGATTCTTGTTTTAACATTCATAAGAATCTTGCAAAATAGGCAACAAATGCGAGTGACCACTCGTTCGCAAATGATAGAAGTTGGCTGAGCGTAACAATCAGGTGGTAAAAGTGAATCATTCGTGCGTTGAAGGAGAACACTACTGTGTTCAAGGCATGAAGACATGCATGAGAGAAGAAATTTAAGAATATCGATGTTCCTATTTTTCATTGCATTGATGATCCTAGTTTGTGCATCAGCTACTTCACTTCGATTGTATGTTTTGGAAAATATACTTTCTTGTAATTGAGCACCATTTATAAACAAGTCTACACAAGAAGAAAGAAGTTTTGCAGCTGAGAGTAACAAAGGCGCTGGATGTTGAGAGGATGGAACATTACCTGGAACATATGGGGATTCCTTTAAAATTGACTCCTGAAGCTTTCTCGTTTCCGATCCCGATATTAATGCCCAAGCCTAAAAAATAACCAAAGACATAAAGTCAATACACAGTAATGCTTGATGAGATTGATGAGTTGAATACAAAGTTTGGGGAAAGAATCACCTTTTGATAAAAATCTAAATCTAGCATGGAGTTTCCAGTACCTAATTCTGAGGCAAATGCTCTACTATTTGAAATGAAAAACAAAAATCCAGCTGCTATTCTGTAGACACAACTTGTAGCAACAGATCCAGTATCTTTATTTCCTTCACTTTCTGTACTCGTGACAAATGTTTTTGAGAACTCATCGATTGTTTTTGAAGTATCTGACTTCTTCACCGTTCTATCAATTGCGATTTCTTCGAAGGATTCAGCTTTTGATTTAAATGTTTGGATAATGCTTGACATGGTTCTTTCAAATCTAATTTTTCTCGCTTTTTTAATGCAGTTGCGACCCCAGTACAGACAAAGCGCCAAACAGCTTCTTAAAAGTGGTTGATGAGGAGCTTGAGCAAGATAATTCAATATTGCTTCTTCATCAATTAAATCGGAAAGATACCCCGAGACCTTGGATGCTAATGTCAGATTGTCAGTTTCAATGATACTCTTCTCATTCATTAGATCAGACGAATCCCAAATATTTCTAATAGTCTTTGAGTTTTCCACACCCTGATGTGCTTTCAAAAACGAGTCACGAGCATTAAAATCATATCGAATTGAGTCCACAAGTAGAGCAATTGATTTTGATAATAACTTTTCAAGAATAACATCATTCCCTGGGAGTGGGTTAAAATTACCAGATTTCAATAATATGCTGAAAAATCTAATTTCGAGTGCGCAACATGTCAATTGACTCTTGCTAGGAGGTAAAGGCTCCATCGTAGCAACAGAGGATTTATCTCCAAGAACTCCAGCTACGGAAAGAAAAAGTGAAATAAGAATACGCCAACGGTAACCTTCATTATTGTTTGAGAAGGGTTCATGACTATTGAAATATGCAAATATTGTCCATATTGCTTCAATCTCTAACCTCGGTATAGAGGTTTTGAACAATTTAAAACGATCAGAACCTAATTGAAATGTTTGTCAGAGTTTCTTATGAAGTCTAATAGTAATAATTGAGAACTGGATTGCATACCTTGAGATACTGTTGACCGCACGTCTTCTCCGTTCAGGACTTTTGAATATCTATTTTGATCGATACAGGAAATAAAGCATTTAGTTTCTGTGCTAGTGTCAAATGCTGTTTTTTTCCAATTCTGGCACTTCAATTCAGAGAGGATCAAACGACTGATTTTTTCCATGATTGAATTTGTCTTCGAGACTGCATGTGAGAGAGATTTTATATTCTTTAATATATCTGCTGAGATCACATATTCACCTTCCCATGCATCCGGTAAAATTTGTGAATAAACAAAATCTATTATCTGAAGCGTAACTTCATCAATGAAGAGTCCTACGGATTTTTTGAATACAATATAAACCAATCCATCTTCTGGCGATAGATAATTATTAAGTTTGCTTTCAAGGAACATAAATGTGTATTTTAACAAATTTCCGTGCAAAATAGCTTCTTTTGGTGTTCTGTAGCGAATGTATTCCATCAAAGGGATCTTCCCATACTTTTGAAGTAATTTTAACAACATTCTAAAGATGTTGTTGGCGTGTCTTTTCAGAAGCAAATCGTCACAGTCAGCTGGGTAACGCTTCACATGATAGTGGATCCAATGTAACGTTTCCTCGCATAGTTTATCATTTGAAGGATAGATACCCAAGATTGTATCACATAATTCTGAAATGGATTTTGATGGAGGAATATTAGATTGTCTTTTATCTTCATCTTGGACGGCATCGTTTGATATGATATCCATATTTTCGTATAGTTCATACAAAGTTGGAAATCTCCTTTTTGTAAAGTGATCATTAGTGCGTTCGTTATCTGATAGTTCTGATACATTCTTAATGTAAACCTTTTCTGAAGTCCCTGCATCACTCGAAATTTTTATGGGATTCACTGATAGTGTTTTAGAATATGAATCCTTTTCATCTGATCCAATTGATGCAACTGAATTTATCCTTAGAAACTGTTCCATATTTGTTTTGGCTGATGTTTTTGGAATTGGTGGCTCCCTAAAAAAATCCTGCTCAATATATTTATAGACTTTCGGATTATTTCCTGATTTTTTTCTAGATTTTTTTGTAGTTAGTCTTGTGATATTCATCTTTTTTGCGTCTTTCAATTCATTACTATTTCTAGGTGCATTCAGGGAAGGAAGCTCATCATCTTTTCTATCATTAATATCAGATACTGAGTTAAATTCTTCATTCATGGAATCTTCAACATCATTATGCATATCATCTTTATTGCTTTCATTATTCAAGAGAGAATTGCCTGGCTTTTCTATTTTTTTGAATCTTGTGTTCAATTTTTTTCTTGGCAATGTCATATTTGTTACTTTGATGTTCGTTGGGACTTCAAATTCGTTGGCAATGGTAGATTGAAAGCCATGTATAGAATTACTTTTTTCATTCACAGAAAAATTATCTCCAGACGAATTTGCGGTGTCTTCGTAATCATTGGAGTTTGTGATGGATTCTGAATTATATTTAGCACATTCCAAAATATTTTTTGTTGGTTTTCGTTTTCGTTTCAGAATCGATTCTTTTCGGTGCCTTATCTTCTCTTTTGAATAGGATTTACGTATTTTGGACGAAGACTTTTTACGATACGAATTGGGACTATATGATGTCTGGTTAAGCTTTGATTTACGCACTTTGGTGGCATGTTGATGAGGATCATAAGGTGGAAGTGAGTTATGAAGATAGTCGAAGCTAGAATTTAATTTTGAACTCGTATTTAAATCACTGTTCTGGATTATTGACTGACTTGAATCATCCTGCTCAATGCCGCTGCTGCTACTAAACTTATCATCATCACTATCTCCAATTGCATCCAGATTTCGAAGCGGCTGTAGAGATAGACGGGCTTTCTTCAATACAGCTTCAATTTCATCCTCTAATCTAAGCATTCTAAAGTCTCTTGTTTCCATTGTGATTCCACGCAATTGGCGTTTTTCTAACTTTGTTAAATGCTTTCTATGTCTACGGTATTCATCTTGGATTCTTTTCAAACATTTTCGGCATTGGTCTAATCCATCAAGAACCAAAGTTTCACGTAATTCCTGAAAAAAAGTGTTGACATCTATCTCAATATTCATAAAGTTTTGTTCGTTATCTTCTATTTGTGAACGACTTTCTACATTTTGGTCTTGTTTGAGCTTGGATTTTGGTTCACGTATTTGAGAAAGTCTGTCTTCTAACATGAGGAGTCGGAATTTAGCATTTGGAAGTAATTCTTCTTCTATTTTATGTGCCAATGCATCAAAGAATGAAGGTAAATTTTTGTATTCCTGAGAAATAGTGCGATCATTTTGACCCTTTGGTAAATTTTCTGCTACATCTTCACCTTCAGGTTGAATAAATGTATCATTTGGATTGTCAAGAGGGTCTATATAGTCTTTAAAATTGATTTGAGAAGAAGTGTCATTTCTTGAACATTTTCTCTGACTTGATTTTTTGGCTCTCTTTTTTTTCGTGCTGTGAGTAGTTTTCTCTCTTATTTCTTGTGCTCTACGTTTGTTTGTATTTTCGTTTGATATTGACATATCTACTGATTCCTCTGTATTTGCTTGTGTTGTATCATGTTGAGTAAAAACAAATTCTTCGGAGTCTGAAGAAGATAGGATTGGTGGCAGTGAATCTCTGAATGTTGTTTTGTCACCATGTGCATGAGATTGTAATGATTGTAGTGGATCCAACCTGTCTTTGAATAAAACTGAAGTCTCTTTAGAGAAATTCTTGTGCTGTGAGCTCTCTTTTCTCTTTCCAGAAAATAAATGAGAAAGTAAAATACTATCATCGTCGCTTTCGGAATCGTTTCCAGAACTAGATGATTGTGATGAAAAAGAAGACGATGAAGACATGAAAATGTATCTTTTATGTTTGGAGTTTTTGTTGCTATTTGATTTTCTAAATTTTTTGTATGATTCTTTTTGTGTGTTTCTACCTTTTGATAATTTACGACGGTATTTTCTGTGACTTGACTGAATTTTGTCAATAAGATCATCTGTATCCTCTGATGACGAAGATTCATATCTTTCTGCTTGCGAATTCTTTCTCGATTGATTCAAATTAATCTTAAGTTTTGGTTTTACTTTGGTAGTTTTGGACGTTTTTCGAAAGTTTTCTGTCCTTTCATCTTTATGAAATAAGTCACATGACCCACAGTCTTTCCGCAATGATCCACATCTTTTACATCGACCCAGAAGTAATCCACGATTGCGCAATGATCTACTTTTGGAAGTTCCAAAGCGATGATTATTCTGGTTTGACTTTTCATTATGAAAATCTAACTCAGTGTCTACTTTCACATATTCAATGGGTATACGAGTTTCTGATCCTCCTTCGACCACATAATGTACGTTTACATGAGTAGGAAAAGTTTTGTGTTCAACGTTTCTATTTTCATCATCATCCAAATCCATTCCAGCATCATGGTCATAATATACCCTAGTGACCCTTCCTGCTCCGCCAGGTCGATTGATCCCCGGCCACATTCTTCGAGCTACCTCCACCATGCTGCCAACAGTAATGTTGGAGATTGGATCATCCTTCTCGCCAGAACATGCCTCCGTTTTCTTCTCATTCTTGGTATCATCGTGATTCATCATAAAACCATCCGTGGCAACTATTGTTGCTTCAAAATTCGAATGTAAGAATGATGAATGGTTTAGACGAAATATGTTCTATCTTTGTATTATTGGATGAAGAGTTCTGTGTTGACATCATCTCAATGCAAAATATGGTATAATTTCACATTGAAACATTTTTTTAACTCTTACAAAAAAGAAACATGGAAGTCCGGCCCCTAACTCTATATTTGTGGTTTTTAGAGAACAACCATGTTAATGCAAGGATGGCAGGGTTTGGTAGTTAGTAGACTCTTACGATAATAATTTAATCCTTGTCATCATGTCGGAAAGTTCTTTTATTTTATTTTAAAAGTATATGAACATACGTCAATTTCGATTATCTGCGTCAGTAGAAAAGTTGGACTAGATTTTTATCCACTTCTTGCATCCTTCCTGAGTTCCACAGCTCACCATTTTGTTGACTGATTTTAAGAATCTACAGCTTCCTTGATCCTCATTTCATCTGGAGGAACAAAGTCACAAGAACAGATAGGAAATATTCTTCATTAAATTTATTGTAGTTTGAAAATGAGGGTGATATCCGCGGTTTTGACGTTGTCGACTGTATCTGCCTTCCAAGCATTTACCACACCTTCCCTAACTCTCAAGGCACAAACACTTCCGTCTTGTTGGCATATGTCAGCAACAGAGGATATAGCAAGTGAAATATCCCATCAAGAAAATATCGCCACGTCATCTTCCCCTTCCCTTGATGATTATGATCCTGAAATTGCAAATTTGATAGTACAGGAAGATCATAGACAACGTCTCGGATTGGAATTAATTGCTTCTGAAAATTTTGCAAGTGCTGCGGTACGACAAGTATTAGGGAGTTGCTTGACAAATAAATACAGTGAGGGAATGGGTAAGACAATGGAAAATGATTTGGATATATATATATATATTAACAAATTTAGTTCTTGCCGAATCTTACTTTCATTTTTTTCTTTTCATTGTTTTTGGGATTCTATAAACGCAAACTTTTGCACTTAGTGGGTAAACGATACTATGGAGGTAACAAATATATAGACGAGATAGAAAAAATATGTCAAACACGTGCATTGTCTCTATATGGCCTTTCACCTGAGGAATGGGGTGTGAATGTACAACCATATTCAGGATCTCCAGCCAATTTTGCTGTTTATACAGCCTTACTTTCACCTCATCAACGAATCATGGGATTGGATTTACCTGCGGGTGGCCATTTAACTCACGGATATCAAACTGCTTCCGGCAAGAAAGTTAGTGCTACCAGTGTTTATTTTGAAAGCTTACCATATACTGTTGATAGAGAGACTGGTTTGATTGACTATGATGATATGGAATACCGTGCAACTTTGTTTCAACCAAAGTTACTAATTGCTGGTGGGTCAGCTTATCCACGTGAATGGGACTACAAACGCATGCGTGAGATTGCAGATAAAGTTGGGGCCATTTTTATGACTGATATGGCTCATATTTCAGGTCTCGTAGCTGGTCAAAGCGTTGATTCTCCATTCAAGTACTCGGATATTGTGACGACAACAACCCATAAGACTTTACGCGGGCCACGATCCGGGATGATTTTTGGAAAGGTAAATTTCATGGATCAAATCAATACTGCGGTTTTCCCAATGTTACAGGGTGGTCCTCATAACCACCAAATAGGTGGAGTCGCAGTTGCATTGAAAGAAGCCAGTACTGTTGATTTCAAGGCCTACTCAGATATGGTTATAAAAAATGCACAAGCTTTAGCAAGAAGCTTAATATCAAATGGACATACTCTGGCCACAGGCGGTACAGATAATCACTTACTCCTTTGGGATGTTCGTCCATTGGGACTGACAGGATCTAAATTAGAAAAAGTTCTTGAAATGGTGGACATTACTACAAATAAAAATAGTCTGCCAGGAGACGTTTCTGCTATAAATCCTGGTGGTGTGAGATTGGGAACACCTGCATTGACCACAAGGGGACTTACACAAGATGATTTTGAATATTCTGTGGGGGCATTTTTACACAGGGCCAGCGAAATTGCTAGTGAAGCTCAAGGTATTGCACAAAAGAGAAAAGGGGAAAACCAAAAAGTATTATTGAAAGAGTTTTTAGCTGTCCTGAAAAACGACGAAGAGATGCAAATGAAACTAGAAGTATTAAATAAAGATGTAAAGGAGTTTGCACAAGGGTTTTCGATGCCTGGTGCAATTTAAAACATGAATGAATCTCATATCGATTGAATATTAGTGGAAGTATGTATATCTCAACCTTCGTGTATTCAGAAATCGTTTGGAAACAAATCTGTATCATTGATAGATATTATGGTATCTTTTTTCATGAGTGTCAATTTCTTAAACGAAAAAGTATTAAGACCTCTTTCAAAAATAGAATACATATTCATGAGAGTATCGTATAAATTTCTTTGTGTACTCAAATGGATTACGACATACTTTCACGCTCCAATGATAGTAAAGAATGCTCCAAAAATATGCAATACCTTCTGGTGAAAATCAGATACGAGATGAAATCAATTTTCTCATGAAAACAAATTAATCTGCTTAGATTAAGCTTTGAAATAAAAAATCTTACATGTTACGAACCAATACAAAGAATTCTAGTTTTTCTAATCATGGAGCAGCAGAATTGTTGAGACATTTGGAAAAGCCTCAAGAAATAAATCCATTCAATTGTCAACGTTACGTTTATGTATTAGGCCCGTTCATGTGGTAAAAGATTACGCGTAATGTTTTCAAACGTAATGTCACGTAATAGGGGTCAAAACGTACACTAATGTTATATTCTACTAACAGTAGTTTGATTCATTACACAGAACGTTTTAAATGCAAACATTCTGACGAAATCATTCCCTATGTACGGTTTTTTTTTGATTTTTTCGGGATTCAATTTTTTTGAAAAGGGGGGGTTTATTTTTCTGTTTGAAATCGAACTTTATTTTTTTTTTCGAATCTTGTGCCTTATGCACAGACTATCTAGATTAAAAGATGGTTAAGATAATTATGAGTTTAGTTTTAAAGTTTTACAATTATGTTTTTGATCACAATTTACACATACGTCTTATACCAGACGTATATTGAAACCCACTTGGTTTCAACGGCGAGATCTTTGACATCTGTTGGCCAGACAGCTGTTCAGAGAATTCTCATTCGCATGTCCAATGGAGACATCACTCGCAAGGTGATAGGACTCTCCACTGGATGCTACTCAATGCATGCGTGGCAGTTCATGTTCTTCGACATTGAACTGGCTTCCTTGTGTTGAAGAAGACTGGATCGTTTTTTTATTTTATTTTTATTGATGACGTAGTATACAAGCAGTCACATGTTGCTTCGAATACTAACTAAACATATCGATGCTATTTAATTGATCTAATTAAATAAGTCATTGCTATTTATTTTGTTTAAGTAAGTTTATCTAAATCTTAGATAAATTTAGCTAATGCATACGCTGTATATTGCACTTGTTCGAAATCAGTTTACATGCTTATTTTAGTATTGTGTAATTTATAGTAGTCGGAGCATATGTTTTTTCGATCTTTGTTCTCTCAAAACGTATAAAACATACTTAGTACTTACTTGAACAAATGAATCGTTCGGCTGCATTCTTGGCGCGTCCACATTTTGATCAAGTTCTGTTTGAGCAAACAAACAACTCGAATCATTAATCATTGATGCTCCTTGCAATGGACTTTGACCT
>Ga0209092_10001043_pt1 | contig 27962 bp, 16 predicted proteins | sample FraStrMetagenome_FD_187446 | JGI IMG/M metagenome (GOLD analysis project Ga0209092, IMG submission 187446) | Marine eukaryotic phytoplankton communities from Arctic Ocean - Fram Strait ARC3M Metagenome (SPAdes) (version 2) | ecosystem: Environmental > Aquatic > Marine > Oceanic | place: Fram...
TTCCATATATTTATCAATAACCTTGAGGGAGGCATTGTAAATTTTTCTCAGGTTTATCCTCCACTGCACAGTGATCGATGGAAGAATGTATGGTAATAATGAACAGGTATCACGAGGGTCACGTTCTTAATTATCATGTGTGGAAATTGTTGCCTCAACTTTGGGCGATATTTCTTCTTCTGCTTCTTCTTTTCCTCAGAAGATTGGGATCAAAAGAATGTCGTAACTTTTACGTAAAAAAATACCCACGTATTATCCAATATAAAATAATACATAAGTAGCATAATAATACCCACGTATTATCCAATATAGAATAATATATAAGTAGCATAATAATACCCACGTATTATCCTATATAAAATAATACATACGTAGCATAATTTTGGTTCGTTCTGTGGAACTTTACAACCATATAATTGCAATTTCAAGTGACAATAATAATAATTTTTATTTTAAATTTGCTTGCTTTTAATTTAATACAATCGTGTCCAAATAGGGACACCATGAGCTATACTCTCACTTCCATGAATAGTATATAGCCTTCATGTAAAATAAAACTTCTTTTATTATTATTATTATTTTTATTTTAAATGGTAGTTATAGATATCGTTAGGAAGGAACCACGAAACACCATTCGCTCATCATAGGGGCGGCGGGGCCGAACATTCGGGGTATACAATTTTTTTACGTGACTTACGCTGGATTTCATGTGTTTTACGACCGTCCAACACTGCAATAACAAGTGACAGAGAATTATTAAATTTCTCATTGTCTTGGTACTTTCGTATGAGTATTATTGATGATTGCCAATCCAGTTTCACAGTCTACACAATTATTAAACATTTATGAACCCCACCAAGCTTTCTAATAGAGAAAATGTTCAGATCTAGGAAAAGGTGAAAAATATTGAGTTCCCGCGCACTGTTCATTTGCATCAATATGAAACTTTGAACAAACTCCAGCTGAAACGTCTCAGAAAACTTTTATTTTAAAACAATAACTTATCGTAACTTCGGTTATTTGAAACTTTGACTCATTCAAAGGCGTGTTTTTTTATTTAAAAACCTCCCAAAACTTCCTATCAGAAAATGCAAATTTTGTTTTTCGACTTAATTTCTGTTACTTTTGCTAGCAAAGAAACGCAAGAGAAGCGATTGTCCATTTTATGAAAACTATTGTGCTGCTTTTTCTAACTTCGATCATGAAAAGTTGGTAATGTGAGATCATGTCTAATAACAAATATTTGTTTCTGCTTATTACAGACAACTTTCAAGGTCCAAACAGCTTTTGCTTTGCGAAGAACAAATTATGTTGTGAATATTTTTGAGAGAATTAATAGTTCAAATAAACACACATAAGAATATCTTTACGCATGAGCGAGTTATTCTCTGACGTTTCGTGTAAAAAATTTACCATGCAGAAATTATAATGTTTTTCCATGTCAATTTTCATAGTTTAACCCGTCTACGTCAGGGATGTCGTAAGTATATGTTTGTTGCACTGACGAGTAAGAACCTGCGAAAATCAAAATGATCTCAAGGATTATAGAGAGTACTTCAAATTTTTAAAAGCAGTCTTTTTTCACGAATAATTGTTCCTAAAATGATTCTTTGTTTTAATTAAAGTCAATATATAACCATATGGATCTATAAGAATCTTTTTATATCGAAGACTGGTTCAACCTAGAATTTATCTTGTAAGTCGAGCTTTATTTGAGCCGGATAGCTTGTTGTATGATAAATTTTGTTAATGACATATTAAGTTTGAAAAATAAAGTATCGTTGATTTGAGCATTGTTTTACTTTTCGTGAAGATTGAAACAAGATGGTAATTTACCATGTAACATATTCGATTAATACTTTATTTTCTAACATGATATATTATGTTTCATCTCGATATTTATAATCATACATGGTGAGAAATGAGAGAAAAAATCCCAAAAAAGGTTATAAGAAATAGAAGAAATTCGAAATTGAAACATGTTATTTTAAATAAATGCTATAACAATAAATATTTGATGGATATAATGTTAAAGGTTAGTCTAAAAACACGCAAGACATCCCAAAAACGGCATCGTGAACCACTCTGCACTACTTGAATTGTTCAAATGCAAAAACGTTACGGTAACAAAGAAAGTACATGCCTTTAGTGGTTGCTAATTTAAATCTCAATGGGATATCATACATTATTCGATACAAAAAAGTCTACACCACTTATAAAGTGAACGAAACCAAGATTTCTATGGGTATAGAAATATCATTCTCTTCTGAAAAACCTAGTGAAAAATTTCAAATATTTCACAAACATAGCTCTCTCCTATATAAAACAACTGACCGGATTTGGAGGACAAAGACAAATGTATAACTGTAAAAATGGAGATAAACTATTCCATGAAATAATTAGAATAGAAGAATGTAAGAAACTTAAATTTTGAAAAGGATGGTTATCATGACAAGCCTATCGAATTCTTTGCTAATGAATACGTGTTATTTCGGGTCATTTCTTTGATATGAATGGAAGGCGGATAAAGACGGTGAGGAAGTACATGAATTGTTTATCAAAGTCTCTCTTATGTAGTAACGAATGCTTTGAGGCTTTTTGATGTGATAAAGTCTGGCCAAGAAATGTACCACCATAATTGCAAATCTGAAGACAGCCCATCTGCTCCTTCCAGGCATGCATCTCCCTGTGCCTGGATATCGAAATCCTTTTTGATGAGATGAGGAATTGGTGATGAAAATTTGTAGATAGAGCAATTTTTGAACAGATATTGTAAGAGTTTAATTTCTTTTCGAAGAGATGCTGAAACTCTATATTTTGTTCTAGAGTGCTATGTAGATTGGAGCACTTTGCGTACTTCGAAATTCTTTTCCTGGATACTATCAAAATCATGAGAGAGGAGTTTAGAGTCAGTAATGAATTAGAGGTGTTTTGGATCTGTTGAAATTATTTTCGAATGTTTCGTAATGTCAGGAGTATGGATTTTTAAGGGCGACCGTGATGAATCTTAGGGAAGGAGTCATTGAGGCAAAGTACTCGAGATGGCTAGCTAAGGTCGCTGCTTCCGGGAAGGTGTACAATTTTCGTTTAGCGTGAAAATTGGATAGGGAAGAAAGAATTTTTATAAACCTATCTTCTTCAAATGACACCGTCATGGAAGAAGAATTTATGAGATAACCTAGTTGCACTTTTTTGAAACTATATTTTTCTCTATAATATTTATCGTCGCTTAGCGGTGTTCGTCTTGACTTTGTATCGGAGAAGCCAAGGATACGAAAAAGGCTCTCAATACTAGCAGCTTGTGCTAGTTTAATATGGGATGATTTAGCGGCGATATGGTTGTTGTCGACAAACATGTTATGTGGAGTGTTTGTTTGGTGACCATTTGCATCGAGGACTCCGTTGTATTTAGAGCAAGGTGCAGCCTTCGTGATAGGTGCCACTATGGTTTTTCAAATTGTCTCTAAGAAGTAATCTAAACCTTGCTTTGATCAAAACAAAATAATGCAAGAAGATGCATCATATCATGTAATTCTGAAAATCTCAATACAGACCTTTTTGCTTAGAGCTGAAGGAGGAACAAAAAGAAAACTTTACTTTAACGTCTGACTATCTTGATTATGATAGTTAATACAATGAAGCACAAGATTGATGATGACAAAGGGAACACAAATAAGAATAAGCAGAAAATATAACCCACAAGCTTCACAGTACAATGATAATCCCAACACATATAACATCCTTCCATTGATGATGAAATATTGACTACTTTCTGAAGCGCTTTATTTGTACAATACAAAGTAAAATAAGAATAATAATAGCAATTACAAAATAAAAAGGACTAGTTTGACAAGTAATAGAAATATGAAAATACTGTGAAATAAAAAGATGAACATTAATAAAATTATTGCCAATGTTGGACAATTAAAAATAATGACAACATAATTTTCTTTCCCCTTTACACAATCAAATTTCCTTGTATTGAACAAAAATGAATCTTTGCACATTGAAAATTTATTATGCACTATAATAATGAAGAATGTTACACAAATAAATATATGAAAATGCACAAATATGGATAATTTATTTTTTGAAAATGGACAATTAATGCGCATAATTATATTTTTGAAATCTGATTCAATTAGCGCACTATTCAAAAGTGCGTGACAAATTTATTTGTTGAGCACTCTTGCGCACGGTTATGAGGTGGAGAAGTACTTGGAGGATCAAATGGAATAAGATTCAGAATAGATTTATCTTTTTCAATCAGGTAGGTAAATGGTGGATGACTAAGATATTCAGATAGGTATTCTCTCGCTCTAGCAATGCCTTCGAAGTTTTGGGCACTTGTATTGCCTCCAAAAACTTGTCCTACATGTATCCAGAGTCTAGAATTGATGATGGAGGCAAAGGCTGTAGCAACACGGGGATTATATTTTATAAGACGAAAGGCTCTGGCGACGTCATCGTCCCGAAGGTAGATGACGTTTAATTTGAAGGTTCCAAATATGGTCTAGATGGCGGATAAGAGCCGTTCCATAATAAATAGGAGGTTCATCACACAAATGGGTCCAGTCATTTGGGGCAAAGGAAGAGTGGTGCACATGAAAGGATACATCAAAGACTATTGTATCTTTTTTGCCCGGTTTTATAATGATTTCACTAGGAGAGACGTGCAAATTTGGAATAAAGCGAGCTACCCAACATGGGAAAGGAAGTGTGTAATTATTACGCTCTTTCTTATTCAAAGATTTTTCAACTTCTTTTGGCCTCGATGTGATGGAAAGATGATTACCATATCGGAGGAAGGTCCAAAAAATTGAGATGAAGTGTGTGCATTTATCTTAGCCGGTGCTCCAGTTAATAAGGAACGTTGGACATAGTAATCAACGATTTTCGCTGGAACGATGCCGGAAAGTGACTGCAGTAATTTGTTTGCGTTTATGTGACTGTTTACATAATTATTGCCACAGCAACGAAAAATTGTTGGCACATCAAATATAATAGGGCAGACAGGAATTTTATCGATCGAGATTTACTTATGGAGGTCTGCATGGCGTAGTCCGTATTGATTTTTGAAAGGGTACAGAAATCGCGCATGGAACGTGACAAAGTCTTTATCCTGATGCATAAACAGGAGTCAGCGTTGATGAGAAGATGGATGAGGCACCCAAATGAAGATAATGGTGCTGAATCAGATGATAACCTCTAGAAACGATCTGATGCAAAAAGAATAATCATGAAGAATCTAGGGATCGAATGTATGCTAGTGATACAATCCATCGTTTTCAATGACCTCATGAACACGATTGCATTGTAACTTTGATCCTTCACATGCGCCGTATTGATTTTCATGTAGACTAGCTTCGTGACACTGTACAGAATCGCTTCATACTAGATTCTTTCTTCTGTCATCATCTAGTGCTGATCAATACGATCTATGCATCTTAGTATCACATCACAAGATTCAAATGGATACTATGACGATGATACTAGCATCTACAGCATGCACAACTTTAAACAAAAACAATAAATTATTAATCACAATTTATCTACTCTTTAGTTCAAAGTTGTCTTTTAGTTTGTCCTTCTGACTTACTTCGTCTTCAGTGCCAGAGTCAATCTGTATATTGACTCTATCAGCTAGTAGAAACCGTTTATTTTCTGCGATTATTTTGATGCCTACAACACAATTCATGGCCATACATCTTGGCAAAGTATACATGCAGGGTCACCCGTACTAACGGACACGGCGACCAGAAAAAGTCCATTAGGGGCAAGCACTAATAAATTTACTTAATCTATGAGTTGTTTTTGTTTTTATCATCATGCTTTTATGTGTATTAAAGAGTTGATTAGATCAAAATGGTTTTAAATATCAATCTAGAATGCGTTATATTTTAGCATGATCATAAAACATAATATGATTCTATTAAAATCAAAATGCACCTCGCATACCGTACAAATGTAGAGGATTAATTTGAACATTATCGTTTAAGTCAATTTTCTTAATTTTTAACATACTGCGCTATTGTAATAATAATAATTTGCTCAAAAGTTTTCAGACACAAACTTTTCAGAATTATGGTTGTTTTTTGTACTAGCACAAGTCATCATCTTCTTGCGAATTGCTCTCCTCCTCTTCAATTCGATATATTGAATGACTTGTAGGAAAAGGGTTTTGGTCAGAAAGAGTTTTGCTCTCAACACCTGTCTGACTTATTACACTGCTGTCAAGTGCAACTGCAGTTTCAATATTGACATGGTCTCTCATCCGTTTCACCATCTTGTATAAAATAAAAACTCCTATTATAAAAGCGATACTTGCAATTGCGAAACTTATGCTACCGATTCTAACTAGCACGCTTGAATTTTCGTCTTCTCGATCATCTCCACTAGTTCGGCTAAATGGTGGTACGTCCATTTCTTTACCATGATCATCTGAATCATGAGAATCACTAGATTTTTTTTCTAGAGTCATAATAGACACACTGCTTGAATTCAAACCCGAATCTCGCAATAAATTTATGAAAGAGTCCATATTTTCTGTGTCAAATGCTCTCATTCTAGCGAGGTGGACCTTTCTCTCATCGATTGCCATTGAAGTTCGAAAATGAGCATCGCCGTGGAAATCATATATAAATCTATTTTTTCTGAAGGTTACTTTTAAATCATCTCCTTGGGTTATTATCAAGGAAACACTTTCAAAATTCTGTTCTGACAACAGTTTATCAAAAGTGTCCGTCATATGAGTCTCAGATATTCTCCGTATATTGTCCATTTCAATACCGACATTATCAGCTGATATCAATATCGTAAACGGCACCAACTCAACTGTTTGCAAGGGGACATGAATTTTTTTATTTGATAATTCTTTTGATGATTCGCTCATGTTCATATTCATGGATGTTGTTGGTAAATCCGATAGCATAATATTTATTATTGGACTAAGTGATGGAGGTTGAGAGTGGGAGATTGTTGGGCTATCGAAAGTGCCATTAGAATGAAATGGGCTAGAAATAGTAATATTTGATGATTTTTGAGTCGGCGAAATCGATTCTGCAGGTGTAGGAAAGGGAGATTTTTTTTCAAATAGTGCAAACATTGATGGCCTTGACGTATGTTGCGTCGAGTATGGCGAAGATGATGGAGTCTGGAGGCCAAAATCTTCTTGCATAATTGAACTTACCGATGGCACAAATGTACCCATCGTTATGTCTTGGTCATCGGTTGAATTTTTATCTACGAGCGCATAAAAAACAATGAGGAAAAGTTGATCTATTTCGATGAAGAAATAGTCTGTATTTAAACTCACCAAAAAGGTCCGTTTCTCCTTTTTCATCTTCTCGTTTGTTTTCAATTCTCCTGTCATCAACGACTATTTTCAACAAAACATTACGCTCCATTCCATGTCGAAATCTCGATTGCATCAAGCCACCTTTGAATGTTCGTTTCAATAAATGATAAAGTGGGTGCTTCGAAATTGAGAGTAGGACATTTCCATTCTCATTTGCTGTTCCTTGTGAAAAATTTATAAGCAAGGAACTGCACAGCAATATCAAATGCGATACTTTTCGGAAAAGTACTCGTGTGCAAACCATATTTTCGGAAATTAAAGATACTGCTTTCGAGTTCGAGGGGCTTTATTCGTCTTCACTCTTCTGTTCTTGTATAAAAAATACTTCAAAGCAGATTTTTTGTTGGTCTAGATGTTCCTATCAACTGGGATTAGTCTTTGCTGGGCTGCTGCGCTACTGTGTTGGTGGAGCTTTAAAAATTTCCTATCAGTGCCGCATTTAATTTTGAATTGAATCAATCCATCTATCTCCCTCTGTGTCAAATATTATTTCATTGTAATTGAATCACGTTTTAATATGTGTATGCTTTTATTTTGTGTCATGTTTATTAATCAAAATAAGAAGTTTAAAGATAAATCCTTCAAAGGGCATTATCTCTTATCTAATCAATATCGTATAAAGCTTTAAATATATTTTATTTCACATGTTTTTCGATCCACCACGACTTACTGCCTCTAAGCGAATCTCAAACTGTCTGCTTTTTATCGATTGATTAGGTGCTCATGTTTATGTACGTATTTGAGAGTTTTTTAAATGGAGAAAGTAGCAACGGAAACTTAGTCCAAAGTCGCAGTTTCCTCTCTGGTAGATAGAGAAAATATGATGAAGTTAAAAGAAGCAAACAAGATTGAAACAGAAGGGACTTCGATTTTGTACAACCCGACCTAGATGTAGTCGTATCGGTTAGTCCTATTTATTTACCAATGTAGGCTTCTCCAAAAAGTCTAAAAAGTCTTTCAGCGAATAAATCCTTGAAAGTTTTTTAAGTAATTGAAATTGTGTTATATGTAGTATTTTTACATAAGCTTATTTTATCGTTTTTAATGCTTCCAAGGCACATTGTAGACAATTTACAACCTTCTAAGAATCTAATGTAGACTAGATATCTCTAGTTATCATTTAGACATAATGTTCTCTATTGTTCTTTGTTCAATTGTTGCTAGATTCTAATTACTCATTTAATTGAATGAAATCAAATAGACGATAAATTCCATGCGTCGATAAATCACAATGTTCATTTATTCATTTGTGCTTGATCAAGGTTTCTTAGAATCTTGTGCTATATTTTTCGCTTCTTTCGTCATCGCATCACAACCTTTAGTAACTGATAACCAACCCTCTTAATAGTGAATACGTTGCGCACGCACTTAATGACTGCGACACAATAACATAAGCTGTAACCTACTGCTGACATTGTTATTATTATTATTATACACCATTCTTTTTGTTGATGCATAACGTCTCGATAGCGCAGACTGTTCTCGACCCGCATTCACATCCTTGCTGTCTTTTGTATGATTTCTGACTTTACGGATCCAGTTCCTAAGGAATCATTAACGAGGCCACGTTTGTGGGATAGAGTTTTTTCAATCGCGATTGTATGCCAATGTCCTTCGCTTGTGCCACCGGAGAATACTGGGATTAAATATATTCCATTTGGTTTACCGGTTTATTTGCAGCAAAGTATAGGGGATCTTTCTCTTTCGTGATTGGTTTTTATGAATTTGTATCGTTGGCATAGCTAATCAACGTCTGCAAGAGAATTTGTATCGTCGACATAGTTAGTCAACGTTTTCAAAATACCCAGGTTTGAGGTACCTTGAGTAAGGCGTAAATGCATTTCTACTGTCTGTTCTTTGCCTGAGATACTTTCTTTCACAGTTGACATGTTGTAGAGGTACGTTAGGGCTATAAAAACTACTTCAAAGCTGTTGACAAGCTTGAAAATGGTTTGTATCGTCTTTTTTTTACGAAAAGAGAGAAAAAGAATTGAAATTTTGTTGTGTATGAAAGTTTTGCTCTAAAAGATGACATACCGTTTAACTATCACACGAAAGTCCAAAGCTTTCATGTTGTTTGGAATTAATCACGAAGAAAATTCATCACTTATGTTGTGTGTTGAAATTCTTGGAAAAAACGCAATAAATGAATGCGTGGATCATTAAGGAAAATACTCCTGAGGGGTCATGGGAGTTGTAACCTAGCACAGGTTATCGAAAAAGTATGATTATGTTGAAGCGATGGTACTGTCTTTTGAAGATGATGTTGTAGGAGAGGAAAAGATGCAAGGCATACTCAAGAGTAAGTTTGTCAAGCTGAGATACATATCCGGCTACATCATTTGACTAGTCATATTCTAATTTGTTACAAGTCTTTCTTGAATCTGTTACAACTCACCGCTAAAAAAGACTTGCTTAATTTTGTTCTAGATTAAATCTATTATATGGTACTTATTAAACCAACCTCTGTAGCACATTTCGGTGAGAAAAGGCAGATTTTCATGTTGTTTCCTGGAATTCTTATTTTTTATCACGTAATTTAAAGCGAATACAGATATTAATGCTCAATTATTGAATACGAATACGATGAATGGTGTCCAAATATAAGAACTCGGTTTTGAGTTGCTTTTTAGAATATTTACTATTATTATTACTGAAATGCGTTGTAATATGTTTCCTTGATTTGATTTGATATAATGAGAGAAATTACTTCTTATCTGGAAGACGGATTTTATCAAGCATACTCCAGTGTTCAAAAACTGAAACTAAATTATTGGCAGTAATAGCACCACTGGCTGCTGTAGCTGGCACTCCTATTCCAGGAAAAGTGTAATCACCTGTGAAGTAAAGGTCATTAATTGGTGTTTTGTGACCAGGAAGTTTGTTCTTTCCTGCCTCAACACGTGGGCCATAAGCACCCCGGCTACGCCTTAAAAATCTTTCGTGGGTCAGTGGAGTACCAATTTGAACAGTACCTTTAACTGCTCTGTCCCTTGCATTAGGAACATACTCTTCAATCGCACTCCATAAGAAATCTTCGGCTTCTTCTTTTTTCTTTTTATATTCCTCAGATTTACGGTCCATATTTTCCCACCACGAGTAAGGTTCTGTTGCAGGAACATATGCATGAATTACATGCTTATTTTCAGGAGCCATGGTAGGGTCGATTAAACTTGGCATGGAGCATAGTACGATATTTCTGGGCGCTTCCACTCCTTCTGGTGCATCCCAATCCCTGATGACAGCCCATTGTGCAGGGAAATCAGCTGATGCCTCTGTAGGCAAACCAGTTGCATCAATTCCTGCATGAATATGGATGAAGGATTTCAGATTAGGAATGTGTTCCGTATTTTGTTCGTTAGTGAGCCCGTCCATATATATATCCATTTCATCGCCAGTCTGACCATTAGCTCGTGCTTGAGCCAATAACTTATTAGTCACATAAGGGTCTGCATTTGATACAACTGCTTTATTAGCTTTGATGACATGTCCAGATTTAAGTTGAACTCCAACAGCTTTTCCGTTTTCAATAAGAATTTGATCTACGTGAGAGTTGAGATGTACTTTCCCTACATTATTTTTTTCAACTCCTCGAACCAAAGCATCAATAATAGACCCGCTACCCCCTACCGGCCAATCAAGGGTCACACCTGGTCTGTACCAATCTGCAAGCATATAAGCCATAACAGCATTCATTGTTCCAGCAGCTGGAAGTCCTTGCAGTAAGAAACACAACATGTCTAACCAATTCTTCACAAATTTATTTTTGATCTGCATTTCTTCCATGATATTATCAAATGGTTCATTTAATGCTTCTCCTTGTTTTAATGTATCAATTAGTTCACGAGGATATCTTAAAAGAGTAAAAATTAATCCAGCATCTTCCCTTAATGCCATAGAAGTTAGTGCTTGAGCAGCATTACTCAAAGGTTCCATGCGCTTCATAAGAGCAGCGAATTCCTCTTCTGCTCCTTCCCCGCCGTGTTCTTTGAGTACATCCCCAAATTCTTCAGGACCTATTTTTGCAGCAAATTTGGAACCATCTGGCAATACTGTACCCCATCGATCATAAGTAATCCATTCTGGTTCTTCTCCAATTATTTGGAAAATATTTTTAAGTGGGTTAGGTGATTTGTCCATGCTAAATCCAGAATAAAGACTTGGACCAGACTCAAAATGAAATCCACGACGTTCCCAAGTATGAGCTGCTCCTCCGGGTGTATCATGGGATTCAAGGACAACTGTAGAAATGTCATTATGAGACAAAAGAGCGGCACAAGAAAGTCCAGATAGACCAGATCCGATAACAATAACGTCAGTTGATAAAGGTAACTCTGAACCATGTTTGGATATATTAGTGTCTTCGACCACTGTGCTCATAGATAGTGACGCTGAGATCTTAGTTGGTGAATAAGGTTGCACAGCAGCAGACTTTGCACGTAGGGGGGAGAATGCAACAGTCGAAAAAGACGACACAGAATTTGCTGAGCAAATCAAAGCGGTCATAATCACCTTTTTTGAGACCTTATCAAACGAAGAAGATGACATGTTGCTATTTTCTATGAAAAAAATTCAACCGAGGAATCCTATTCTTATGCTTCTATTGTTGTGGCATGGGATTATGAAATATAATTTGTAATGAGAAAGCGACTTGAACAGGTCAGCAATTTTATCATTTTTCATTGTTCGATAAAATTAATTACAAAAAAGGAAGCAATTTAACTGACGTACATCAAGATGTGGATGAACAATTTACTCACTGTACTAAAATCAGTATAAAATCTTTTGTATAGCATTATGACATCATCGCTGATCATTTTTACGCATAACTATTGGAATTTGAACGTTAGTACAAATTAAAGTAGAATTTATAATATTCTAAGATTTTTTATTTCATACAGATATATTAGTATATTGAGTGTGATTGATGGGTGAAGTTCGCGTAGAACATTTTCTGCTAACTACTTGATGGATTGGCAACAAACATCAGCCATCAAAGATTTGGATTGGATCTTTCTTCTAAAGCACATTAAGCTTCGCTTCCAAGCAATCCTCAAGAAAAATCTCGAAGCTTCTTTTCATAAACTCTGTAGAAATCAATTGCAAGGATGAAGATTCCTAATTACTCTGCCAAAATGTATGCAATTAAGATGGTGTCCGTTTTGATATTCGGAGTGACCTCTCAAAGTCATTTTTATGTGTCATCGTTCACACATTATGCAACGAATCTGAAGAAAGCTTCTTTCATATCGAAGCTTTCGGTATCATCTGAGAAACAAGCAGGACAATGCCAAGACGAGGGAGAATCCATCTGGGATTTGAATTCCAACGTATTTGATGATACCTGGATAAAAAACGATATTGAAAAAGTCATGGCAGAGAATGATTTCATGCTTGATAAGCCTGTGCTTGGACCAAACAATGTTCTTATTTATGACACAACATTAAGAGGTAAGTTGTTCTTCTAAAATGATGTATTTGGTGCGCAAAAGAATTTGGACACATGATTTGTATTTAGTTCTAAATGAATAAACTTGACATTGTGTATAAAACAATCAAAGATGGGACACAAGGAGAATCTGTATCAGTTTCATGTGACGATAAACTCAAAATCGCCTCTCGCTTAGCATCATTTGGAGTTGATTTTATTGAATGCGGTTGGCCAGGCTCCAATCCAAAAGATGCTGAATTTTTCACACGTGCAAAAAAAGAACTAGGCCTAGCGACAAAACAGAAGTTAGTTGCTTTTGGATCAACACGCAGGAAAAAGGTAGAAGCTTGTGAGGATGGCCAAGTCCAAGCTCTATTGGAAAGTGAAGCTCCGACTCTTTGCATTGTGGCAAAAGGTCACCTCTGGCAGGTTACAGACATTATTCGGGCTTCGCCTGAGGAAAATATCAACATGATCATTGATACAGTTCAATATTTGACTAATAAGGGGAGAAGAGTATTTGTGGACCTAGAGCATTTTTTTGATGGATACAAATTTGATTCCAAATACTCCATGAAATGTTGTGAAGCAGCAGTACAAGCTGGAGCAAAAGGATTGGTACTCTGTGATACGAATGGAGGTAGTATGCCGTGGGACGTGGAAGAAATCACTAAGGTTGTAACTGAGCGCTTTGGAGGAGAAAATGGTGTCACAATTGGAATTCACGCGCATAACGATTGTGGTCTAGCGGTAGCAAACTCACTAAGTTCTATTCGCGCTGGTTCCGGTATGGTGCAAGGCACAGTCAATGGTATAGGGGAAAGAACTGGAAATGCTGATTTATGTTCCATAATTCCTTCTTTGTCTATGCACATTTCCTCTCAATTGTCATGTGGACCAAATTTGAAATATATCACAAAGTTATCACGTTTTGTGGATGAAATACTGAACCGCAGCCACAATTCAGCTGCTCCTTACGTTGGAGTTTCTGCATTTGCCCACAAAGGTGGCCTCCACGTTGCTGCTATGGAAAGGAGCCCATTAAGCTATCAACATATTGATCCAGTCAGTGTTGGTAATGAAATGCGTGTTTTAATCAGCGAACTTAGTGGAAGGCAGAATATAATGTGAGTGCCATGATATCATGTGACTCATTTGGCACAGTATATTATTCATTTTATTGTTATTTATGATAACTCAAAAAATATAACAGGGGCAAGATAGAAGAAATGGGTGTTCAGTTTGGTGAGAGTAAATCAGAACGTGCTACTCGAATTTTGAATAGGGTCAAAAATCTTGAATCCATTGGATACACATTTGAAGGAGCAGACGCTTCTGTGCGCTTGATGATTCTGCATGCATCTGAAGACTATTGTCCTCCATTTCGAGTATTGGATTACAGCGTGCAGGTTTTTGAAAATGACATGGATTTTCACTCACGGGTTTTGTGGAAGGACGAAGATATGGAAAATGATGCCCATTTTAGGAAAGGCCCAACAGCAAGAGCAACCATAAAAGTTTCTTCGTTTAATCAAGACGCGGTGAGTTTCATAACGCCTAAGACGAGTACTTTTTAATCTCTTTTTTCCTAATCAATTCATTTTCTTTTGAAAGGGTAAAACACTTGAGAGACTTGACGTTTCTGACGGAAATGGACCAATCGATGCATTGACGTCTGCACTAAAACAATCATTGGCCCCAACTTATGATCTTCTTAATAATGTTGAACTAGTCGATTACAAAGTGCGTATTCTTGATCCAGAAAATGCAACCGGTGCCAACACACGGGTAATGGTAGAATTTCGCGATCCTTTAGAAAAAAAATCATGGACTACGGTTAGCGTTGATACGAATGTAATTAGTGCGAGTTTAAATGCTTTGATTGATGGTTTTGAGTACGCACTTTTGACCAAGCAAGATAAAGAAATGTGCTTTCTTTGGGATGATGCAAGAGAATGAGATAATTAAATATATTAAAGACGATGCAATTTTTCAATTGTTTTATGTGTGCTTTATTTGTACATGAGCTCTATGACCGTCCGCTATGTCACTTTTCGATCGATTTGTTTTAACAGGAACAAACGCTGGATATATATAAGTAGATTTGTGACCTACATCCAGAACGAAGCAAGTAAAAGATTGTTATGTATAGCTCCAAGTTCGCGGAAAGCTATTTTTGTATTATTCTACTAAGAAAAGTGACATACATAAATCCACTATAGATGAGCGTTTATAGAATAAATTTATTTTCAAATAGTGCATAACTCATGAACTCGTCCTTGTTATTATTATATAAAAAAGTTATGTCCGAACACGACTCTTTAGTCTGTTGTATGACAAAAGGCCACTTGATTTTCATGTTCCCTCCTCTATTTTAAAATTTCCCAAAGTAAGTCAAAGAAAATGGTCTTTTGCACCAATCAAAATTAGTATGAATGTCCAAGTTATGTGTTTAGAATGCTTCAGGGTCGTGTACTTAATTCGCTAACGGGTTCTCGAAAGCAGTCCAGAAACAAGAAACTTCTCAAGCAGTTCTTAGTAGCGATATCGGATATATTCATATTCAACTTTTCGGATTTATGCGTCCGTCGGTCGGTCATTCCTCTTTTGTTTTGCCCGTACCGTAAAAAACTAGAAATGTATAACATGTATTTAGTATTGAGTAGGTCATTAAGAATTAGAGCTTATTGGTCATCGATGAAAAAATCTTCTGATGTTTCCATTTCAATCCTTGTTGTTTGTAATGCCTGTTGAGAAATTTAGCTCATCAGAGTGCGGAGAAACGGAATGTTTTGTTTTAGGGCCTCTACAGACCCTAGATATAGCCACTACCGCATGAAAACTTCAACCAGTGACCACAAATTAAATGCTTTTCTCACATGGATTCAGTACCGTGATACGGATGCTTGATTCTTGAAAAAAAAAATTATTTCATGAAAATACTTTTTGAACACACAAAATACGTTAGGTTGCCTACAATAATGATTTCTTCCTCAATTAAAAGCGATACATTGAAAAGGAACGCACTAAAGCGAGTGAAATGGAGAAAGTATGGTTTAAAGAGGGAAGAAAAAATGGAGTATGAAATGTTGATTCAAGAGAGCAACAAAAGAAACCTCATTAAATGCAATCCGAAACGAAAATTTCAAAGACGGAATGCAATAGTAGGAAATATGGCCTTTTCGTCACAGATATTGGTAAAAGGATATGATAGTTCAGCTTCGGACGATTCGATGAACGATAAAGCTCAATTAACTGATTCCATGAACTTGACAAAGAACTGAAAGAAGCAGAACCCATATCTTCAGCAATAAGATGTTAAAATTTGTGTATAATAGACCTACAAAGATTAATATAGTCTTTTGAGAGAGACCTCATCAATCTTTGAGACCTGGAACGATTCATATTTAGTGCATAAAGTATAATAAAAGGATGTTCTTGTTTTTCACTAGAATGTTATTTCACGAATGCATACATCTCATCGAAAGTCCACACTATTAATGAAGCAAGAGGGTAAACTGGAAAAAAGACGAACTTTGATGCTGATTAAACATCAAAAATAGTGCTAATGGTGAGGGGCCTATTTCGCTAATGAGGTGGGAGATTGCCTCATTTGAATATCCATGTTTTGAATACGGCACAAAATGTTTCGTAAACCAGATCACAATTGTATCATGCCGAAATTATTGATGGATGTCAGCTTATATAATGTTTTGTTTTTATTTTACAGTTTCGGTGACATCTTGTTTTGAACAAAAATAAAAAATGATTAGATTCTTATTGTCGACACGTTTACTCCATGTCAAATAAATCAAGTTATGAAAAAATGTTCAAAAAAGCTTCAATATAGTTGGTGCTCACTAACAAGAATTTACTTGAAAATGGTCCGATTCAAAATGTTTTTCTTTACATTTTGTCTTGGTAGGGTGAAGCTCTTTTTTATGAAGTAAAACATAGTCTTCATTTTGCCTATCCGATCAAATTTAGGAAAGAAATAGATCAGTATCTAGTTCTTTTTAAGAAACAGAAAAATATTCCTCTCGTTCTCTTGTAGCATCTATTTAAGTTTTAGGGCAAGCACTTTTCGAATCTATGACCTGTGAGGGCGAATTTTATGATATCACACACAATTCCAAATGCTGAACTTGTTTTATCAACATTTATTGTAAGATGATACGCAAAGTAAATCAAGAAATACATGAATAGGTATATGAAAACAATCTCTTTAATTATTGGTAAGATGAAATATCAAGCTAAAGCATGTGGATCAAGTTGATTAATATAGCATGAGAAATAAACATCACTATCTCTCTAGAGAAGCATAAAAGTACCAAAAAATTTTCCTCCATTTGATCTTTCTACGAAGCTGTTTCTCTACTCTCGTACGTCATGAAAATGTTTTAAAAATGTTATTAAAAAAAACAATAAAAGTTATTTTGAACAATTTCAACAGGAACTATGGAGAAACTAAGTATCCAAGATGGTGCAAAAAATGCAATCAGCAATGTAGCGTCGACCACTATCAAATCTGCTCCAAAGAGATTTATTTACGGCGAAAAGGATATGGATTGCTTTCGTGCATCATCTGCAAAGAAAGCCTTGCTTGCTTTTGCAACTGCTTTAGGTCAATCTTGCATCCCATCTTCAGCGAAAATGCAGTATAAATACAATCCATCAAATCCATTGAAAGGGCTTAATCCTGGAATGGCAAGTTTATATGGATCTCTTCAAGCAATATCTGAGTTATGGTTAACAGAACCTTACTTTCCTCCTGACGTCTCAGGAGGAGCTCGTTTTGGAAATCCAATTTTCCGAACATGGCACAATCATTTGGTCGCTAATGTCTCCACTAAAATAGTAATTGAGATTTTAGATTGCCACTTGGATTACTTTGATATTTATCAAACAATAATTCAGTCAAATAATAGTGATGACATAAGCATGAAAGAAGATCTTTTAAATAAATGTCGCAAACGAGGTTACGATGCTGCCGCTGTATTGCCAGAGCATAAAAACACAAAAGAGTCATCTGTGCCACAGAAGCAAACAGAAAATACATTAAAAGATGGAAAACGTCAGCATCTCTTGATAAATCTCCTCCCTTATTTACATTCATCTTTTGGACATCCCACACGACTGGACTATGGGACTGGCCATGAATCATCTTTTCTTATATTTTTATTTATTCTGTATCAGATGGGACCTCTCGCTGGCAACACTTCAGGCTCTAAGTCGCCGATGAAAATTCAGTTTCCACTACCTGAAGTGATGAAAACTACATTGGCTCCGGTTGCATTGTCAATATTCTCACAATACTTACAAGTAATGCGAGGATTGCAAACAAAATACATGTTGGAACCAGCAGGATCACATGGTGTGTGGGGTTTAGATGATTATCATTGTCTCCCATTTTATTTCGGTGCATGCCAACTAATCAGCAACGATGATAATAGTTCCACTCAACATGCAGATACTCCAGCTTCTATTCATGATAAGTATGTACTACAATCTCAATCAAAGGAGAACTTATATTATGGTTGCATTCTTTACATACAGTCCATAAAGAAAGGGGTGCCTTTTGGTGAATCCTCGCCGATGCTAAACGATATCAGTTACTTGAAAAGCTGGGAAAAAGTTGCAAAAGGTTTATTGAAATTGTATGAGGGCGAAGTTCTGGATAAGCGTCAGGTGGTACAGCACTTCGTCTTTGGTGACTTTTTCCAAGGTGAGTCTAATAAGTGATTTTTATCTATTCCCAAAACAGACTGCTCAAACTTGTCTTTTCTATATTGCAATATTATTTCATAGCGAATTGGAATCCTTCACAAGAACCAAAAGCAGTACCCAATCGAACATTTCTCGATGATGCAGCCAATATACAAGCAGCGCGACTATCGCAACCACGAGGAGTAGAAGTGTGTGTGGCTCCTTGGGCTCGTTCATCAGTTACTGCACCTCCACCTCCACGTCGACCAACTCAAAACAAATAAAGAAGGATATAAGGTTTAACTTCGTTTTAATCTAAAAATGATTGGTTCGGTGTCAAAGTTGACGAATCAAAGCTGTCACCTATTGGGAGGTTTTTTGTCTTCATGAATGAGTTCTTTAATTTATATTATTTCACATGACTATGTTGAATTGAAAACGAAAATAACTATAAGCAGTTCTAATAACGATCTAAATAATGTAGGGAAATTTAAATTAGTTGATTTCAGTTAACTTCATCTCCTTTCCATCAGCTGCCGCTGCCTCAAATGCCCCCTTCGAGCTCACGACCGCCACAGAAGCGTCTTTCAAATTCTCCAGTCTTTTTGCGAAATCCTCAAAGTCTTTGGCAGAGCAATTGAGAACTTCATCTCTGAAGTTTTGTCTTCTTTCAGGGCTTTCACGTTTCATCCACCTCTGGAAAGAAATCCACCCTTTTTGATCAGGACTAAGTGCGGAGTCCATATCACCAATAGTTCCAATAATGGCGGTTGCTAAGGCCTCTGGATCGTTTGCAAGTACTTTACTCGAATCTAGAAGATTAGCAGAGGCAGCGTCATAAACATCAATAGTTTTCGCAAGATTTGGATCTCTATAACTCAAAGCAGAGTATACACCGTCATCTGCTGAGAATGTACAGAAGCCACCATAAGCTCCACCCATTACGCGAACGTGATCCCAAAGATATCCAGTGCGGAGGAATTTGGATACCACAGCAGCAGAACCAGGTACTTTTTCTCCAGTTTCAAAAAGTCGACCACCCTTACCTACATACGACACTTGGGTTGGTACAATAAAACCTTCGTCAATGAGAGGGGCACCTTCAACCATTTCTTTCCTTGCTGCTACGATGAATGGATGCGTTTCAGCGTAGAAATCTTGCAATTTCTCTCCTTCGTTATTTCCTGGAAGACTTTCGAGGAAAGCATCTACACTGGGCTGAATAGTGTCTAGCACAGCTTTGTCTCCGGTTAGATTTATAACCATACCGTCACGACAAGTTGATTCTTTCAAAATTATTTTCCTCATGTTCTCGAATCGAGCCAAGAGGTTGGACCAATCATTTTGAGCCATTTCCTCAAGTTCCTTAATGGTGTCAAGGTAAGAAATACCAGACATCTTCTCACCAATGTAACTTGATGGACTGTATCTCGCCTTGATTCGGCTTTGTGCGAATTGGTGACCACTCCCTTGAATACCAGATTCCATACGTGCTTTGGACTCTTTCAAGATCTCCAGGACTTTCTTTTGAGAATCAAAGTTAGATTCAGTAAGAATTAGTTTGAAAATAGAAAAAAGGTCCTCAGAACGGTCACTGGTTGCTTTTCCGCGAATGTATATCTTGCTGACCATGGTACCGGACTCGGTTACAATGTCCTCTGCTTCACCGTCTTTCTGCACTCCTGTAAGAGACATGGAAACTCCAACTCCGCCTGTGTATGTTCCAATCTTTCGTGAAAGGGCGATATCAGATAAATCACCAGCACCATTCTCAGTCATCATTCTTGTGAAAATCGACATCAAAGGCAAGTCTTCCAGAGCTAACCCAGAAATATCAACGCCAAAGTCGACATAAGCAATACCGGCTGTAGAAACAAGCTCATGACGAGCTACAGTGACACCAGAATTATTTTCGTTTTCAGTAACTTCGATTGGGTATTCTGTGACCTCCCTTTTGATATCCTGAAGCGTAAGGCTTGGGATCGTAGCACGATCCTCTGCTGAGTCCTCAGATCCTTGCAGAGCTTTCAATGCTGCAGTACTTTCAATAATTTTATCTAGTTCTGTGTCATCAAGAGAGCTCTTGATTTTTTCCAATCGAGTCTCCTCCTCCTTCACTACCTCGGCCTCCATGGTTTTCGATGGGGTCATTTCAATGGTAGTTCTATGAGTGTTGTTAACAAGCATATCGCGGATAATATCTTGGAAAACCTTTGATCCGGATTCAGCAATCTTCGCCTTTAGCTCGGCCAATGGTTCCTCAAACTTCAATGAATCAGTTGGGCTTTCGTCGTACAGCCACTTCGACATAGATCCAAGCATGAAAGATAGTCCTTTCGGAAATGAACCAGTATTGAACTCACGCATCTGCAACGTTAATAGAAACAAGTTGTATACAAAAAGGAGAATTTTCAGAAAAATGCTATTTCATAAATAAATGTCAAAAAGGAAAACGTACATCAAATTCGATTGTGTTCATGGATGAGGCAATTGCATCGTCAGAAAATCCTTCTTCTGCTACTTTCTTCAATGTGGCAACAATAGTCTCCTCAACTTTCTCCACGTTTTCTTTATCCACTCCTTTAAGCCCGACTGAAAATGTTGCTTGAAGTAATTCGTCTGATAATCCACCCCCAACTACAGCAGCTCCAAGACCACTCTCTAGTACTGTTTTCCTAAGAATACTTTGAGTTGTTCCCATGAGCAAATGATCTAGAATTCCGAGTGTTAGTTCATCAGTAAGAGACATGCGTGAATCATTCAAGAGCCAGTTCATCATAACCATGTGGGTATCGGGTTGGTCTTCACCTACTGGATAAGGAAATTGAAGACGTTGAGGCTCAGTGAACTTCTTTGCTTGCCATTTAATTTCACTACCAGGTTTACTTTCTGGTGATGCATCAAATTCAGACAAGTACTCATCCATTAATTCAAGACGAGTTGCTACGTCGTCATCTCCGGAGAAATAGATGCGGGAGTTGGCAGGATGGTAGAACTTTTTATGAAAGTCAGCAAATTGTTCAAATGAGAGATCGGGAATGACAATTGGGTCTCCACCACTATCTACACCATACGTATTATCAGGGAAAAGAGATTGTTGTGCACTTCTGTACATGAGAGAGTCAGGAGAGGAATACACACCCTTCATTTCATTGTAAACTACGCCTTTGTATGTTAGAGGCTTTGACTTATCTTCCAATTCCAGATGCCATCCTTCTTGGGCATGTACGTTGGAGTCAGATACTGCACGTGGATAAAAAACGGCATCAGCGTACACATTCACAAGGTTGTAGAAGTCTTTCTCATTTTGACTAGCGACTACATAACATGTACGGTCTGGATAAGTGAATGCATTTAAAAATGTTTGAAGACTACCTTGAAGAAGCTGTACAAAAGGATCTTTGGTTGTGTATTTACGACTTCCACAAAGAACTGAATGCTCCAAAATGTGAGGCACGCCAGTCGAATCTTCTGGAGGAGTTCTGAAAGTAATACCAAATACTTTATTGTCATCATCTGATGCTACAGAAAGAAGTTCTGCTCCTGATTTTTTGTGACGATAGAGTGTGCAATAAGCACCATATTCAGTGACAATATCTTTTGTGATAGTTTCAAAGGCAGGGTGCGTGACATCTAGAGTTTTTTCCAACGCCTCAAGATTATTGGAAGTTTCGGGTGAAGCTGTAGCAGAGTTTAGAATGGAAGATGAATGAAACCCACGTCTGTAAAAGGCTGGTCCGTTATTTACAGCTGCAGAAAAGCTGGATCCGCCAGCAGAAGGTTTTCCCAGAACATGACGAGCGCCGGTAGAGAAAGATGCCAAAGAAAGTGCTCTAACTGATGTTGCAACAGTGTGACCACGGCTCAAAGAAAGGGTCATATACGCAAAAAATGCCATGTTGGCCAACGGCCTTTTATTTCGAAGTAGATGTGTTTTGAACGGTGAGAACGAAAGTTAAGCAATGCAGGTGATTTTGAAACATCTTTCGATGCATGCCTATCTTTACAACGGTTTCCAATTGCGAGCGGTTACCATCAAAATCCTTACCTTAATCGATCAGAGGTGCGCATGAAACCTGTGTTTTCACACTTTTGTGAGAGATAAAAAGATGCTTCGAAAGATTATAAATGATTGTACAAAATAATTTCTTTCAAATTCCATATGGCAGCTGCTGAATCCATATGTTTATATACAACACCTACAGACAATAAGGAATTTATGCCAACACATCAATGGAGAAAGTTCTCACTTAGGCAGATACATAATTTAATTTTTTTCTTCCATCATATCATTAATAATATGTTGTTCCTAATTAGGAACTTGCTGATCACTCTGAATGAAATACGTATGATTTGAATGGCATCTTACTCAACTAAGTACGGGTTGCCACTTAATATACCTGTTGATTAATTTTTACATGACGTGTATAGATGCCACCTGTACGCAAATGATGAATGACGATCCTACTAGCTAAGATGTACACTCGCCTCCAGGAAAAGAGCTCCTCGAAAAAATCATGGGAGGAAGGCATAATCGGGAGTCGATATACAGCTATTCCATCATTCATTCTTTCTTTTAAAACTTACCTCAATTGGATTCGACACACTTCGTTTTTCCTCCTGTTTGCATGTTTTGTTTCGTCTATCGTTTGACGCAGACTTTGTATTGTGTGGTTGCCAAGTGGTAATTTTGTACTTTCATGACGTCAGTCGGAGTTCGGAGGAAGGGTGTCACCTAGTCCTCACTGGTTTTTTAAACCCTTCGATGACCCGGATGTACGTCCGGATGGTTTCACCCAGTAGTGCGGGGCGTGAAGATTCGGCATCCGTCGTAGTGCGAGCTAGACATAACACGTAAAATATAGCATAACAAAACAAAAAAAACAAAAAACACTCTCCTTAGTCTGACAAGGTTTGCCTTTTCATCTGGGTGATTTGACGAAGTCCTAAGATCAATGCTACCACACATTCCGAAGTTTTGTTTCAATTCTTTCATAAAAATGAGACAAATAAGATGAAAAAAGTAAAAGAAAAAAATACAGACATTTGTCAATATTCATTACATTTGAATGCATCAACAACGAATTTCAAATAAATGAAAAAAATGTCATCCTTTTCGAAAAAAATATATTTCAGATTCCTGAATGCCTTTATGTCTATTTGCTTATTTGCAATCTAGAAAAAATCCAGCGAAGCTTGACTTCTTTGTAAGGTCAAGTAAGCTTATATATGATCATATCCGAAGATATTCTTTCGACATTTTGTAAGAGTCTATACATCACTGAAGTACAATGTCCGAAATCAAATAAGTTGCATCTAATATCAATGAATGTGATTACAAAACTTTCATGGCAATTTATTTTTCTGTCGCCTCATTTCAAATCAAATTTTACTTCTGAATTATGTTCTTACAACTAATTAGGCTTGGCAAAATCAAGCCATGTTTAACTGAGAGATCCGATATTGATCCATGTAATGACGAAATCAATTCATACGAAATATACATTGTGAATGGTATTATCAATACATTCTCTGACCGTGATAAAATGCTGTTGATAGATCTTGATGGGATGTGTGTAGACGAGCCTGCTCAAGCCGATAGTGTAGCATTATTAATTTATTTATTAGCGTTAATATGAGAGTGTGTTAATTTTGTTCATGATCAAGTTTTCCACATATTTTTTTATTTTTTGATACTTTTTTCCATTTTTGTGTTTTTTCTTGTGAGCCGTTTTTGCTAATTGCAAGGCACATTATAGTGCTTCTTTAGCTCAGCTTTTAGCTATATAGTTGAAGATGTATATATTTTACTGCATTTTTGTTTCTTTTTTTTTTTACACTTCCATATCAAGCAGAATGTTGAATAGGGTTAAAGGGATAATTGCTGGAATAAATAAAGATGGATATAGATACGTATTCTCATGCGACCAGGGAAGAGAAGAACTTTTTTGGATTTAAAGACAATGCTTTTCCCTGTATTCAGAAAGAGATTCCGTTGCACAAATCACAGCTAATTTCGCATGATTGTTCACTTTCTTAGTTTTCACAATCTTTCCTTTTTTAGTACTTTTCACTACTACTGGTGTGAGCGATACTTTCCGACGCATAGCTTCAAGGGACGCTGCCGCTTCAGCAGCAGCTGCTGCTTTCTTCATCATTTTTAATCTTTTTCTCCGCTTCTTATTCGAAAGACGACTCCCGCATACAATTGATTCTTGTTCTGTATTCGTCTCTTTGGGATAGAAATTCATGCTTTTTCCAACCTCTCGAATTTGAATCTCTTTTGGATTGATGACTGATGGCGTAGGAGTTTCATTTTCGTCAGTTCGACTGGGATTGCTTTCAACTTCGTCATTGTCGATCAAATGATCGCCAGGCGATTTTTCGAGTTTCATCAATAAGTCATCTATCTCCTCTCCAAACTTGTTCTTGCATCCTTCTGATGATATGACCGAAGAACCAAGGTTTTCCTCTTTCAAATTTTCATTCGTGCCTAGATTGTTTCCGGTTGAGGGCAGAGAAAAAATTACGAAGTCACCATCGTCTTCGTAAGAAACTTCGTCATTCGAATTCATGCTCATATTTGATTCGCCTGCGTGAACAAGTACATAATCTTCTTCTTCGATAAGATTGGATTCATTAAATGCGACCGATTCCATCATTTTGTCTTATTGGGGAGATGTTTTTGATTTCTTCACTTAAATTGCTAATTCTGAAAGCAATTTTTAAGTTTGAACAATAAAGTGAACGTTTCATTTTGTGACATCATTTTGAATTCTTATTTCGTACACTTTTACGTGAGATATTATGACCTTTAATTATTTGTGTTATATCAAATCAGTAATCTTCTCTATGCTACTTACGAGAAATGCTTATTTACGTGGAAGATTCAAACAAGAATTCTTCTCATTCATGATGATACATCATTGTTGAACGCACGATTATCAAAAATGTATTTTACGAAATTGTCCTCGTGGCGCGGTTTCACAAACAGTATTTAATCGTGACTTCGTATCTATAGTGGAAGTTCTAATATTTTTGACTTCGACACAGTATTCAGCGGACTAAGACTATGAGCTAAATAACCCCAAGATCCCATTTCATGATGACCAATAATTCTTTTTTTTGTTCTTAATGCTTGTAGTAGTATGAAAGACCAATAACCTACGCATGTTTCAGTCCCGCTTTCGATCATTTACCTATAATATCACATCGTTCAGCAAGTCAGATTCAAAATTCTTACGTTATGTTCTTTTTCATTGATGTCTTTCACAAATGAGGAAGGGCAATTACTTTAGACCATTTTTATGTTATCTTTGTTACAATAGTTTGATAGCAGTATGTTCACTCCTGTTAAAGCTCGTATCGCTAAAAGTCTATATGATGTCAGCAGCGAACTTAAATTCCGATTCGAAACAGAATATCCTAATCATACGTAAACGATCGTAACTCGCTGTACATCCATCGAAAAACTTTTTTGACCACTTACGTAAAAAATTGTTCGGATTGTCCTGCGGACTTCTTTCGACAACCACTTCAATCCGCGCTATTTTTTGAATCATAGAGAGTTAATTATATTTTACTTTTGAGTCATCTTCGTTTGCGTCTTTGGTTGTAGATTCCGCTACTCGGCTATCGCCCCCCCTGACCAGGGCGAGTACAGTGCCCCTTCAATGAAATGATAATATTACTGAATACCCATAAAATTCAGACAAAATATTAAGGTAGACTTCTACACAAAATGAATATGTTGATTAGACAACTTTCAGGGGCATTGAAATATATTCAGCCTTTTAAGATATTTTTTTCCTCATAAAGTGAGTTTCGTCTTTAAATAATATTTTGTGTTTTCGAGTTTACCTAATATAAATTTATGCTTATCTTTAAAGAAAAGGTTTGTTTATGTTAAACGAAAACAATCATCACTAAGAAGACTGATCTCATGTATTTATGTTTGTTTAATTGTTTGTTCCTCTTACGTTTATTGTGTTTGCTCTCTCTCATAGGAGTGCTCATCAACAAAAGAACCTCTATCCATATGTAGAAAAAAGAAAAAAGCATAAGATGCAACTTAAGCCACGTATATGCAATGTGGTGATTCGTCAGAAAAGATTGTATAATCGGAAATCACGCCATAATTATCACATGCTTTACTGCCAAACCTAGTCCCATTCCATAACGGGTGTGTCTTTTATAGAAGGCTCTTTGTGGTCGTTTCATTTTTATACGTTGATGACTATATTTCTCAAAAATGATAAAAAATATAAAATAATTTTCTCCTATCCTCCTTCCTCCTTGCATTTGCATATGTAATTGCATTTGTATGATTCCTTATAAGAGCACCCACAGCGTTTCTGGCAGCTCTTGCTTTGTTTTTACGGTTGATACTTTCTAATCTAGCTACTTTCTCTAATATGTGGGAAAGTTTGCTATCTGAGATTCCTTATATATTTCTGTGATAAACCGCATTCTTTACCTGCATTCATTTTGTGTTTGTCTTGGGCAGCATAATTCTCTCCAGCTATTTATGCTGTAATAATAATTATATCATATCTTATTTTAAGTGTGGTTTGATGAAGCATACAAGTAGAGGGTCCTACAAAACACTAGCCCTTCACAAGCTCAGGGCTCCCATTTTCTGAAATTAATTGTTCGAATGACCCCCCCCTAGAAATCAAACTAGTGACCACTGATATGGTTAGTGCACCACCTAAACACTAAGGCAAGTGTGCCCTTTCTCCACCTAATAATATATTCTGAATCACATCTTTATGGGCATCAGCATAGTTCATAGAGCAAATGGTATAACCCTGACCTAAGCATTCCTTCCAATCCACTACATTTAGATATCAATGCCAAAGTTAATTGATTCCTATAAATGAAGGTATTATGTAGAGTCCATCACTCTTCAATCTAGCCTTTCTATTTCTGAATAACCTTCCCCTCTTCCTCTCACCATGAGTCCAATGCAATTGCAAAAATGTTGAACATACTATTACAGATTCTACACACACACTTGTCCTTTTTCTTTGTGCTGATTTTTATTTAGATGCACTTGATAATCAATAGGGCTCACAATTTGATTTTCCTTTTTCGTAGTCTTATGTGGTACATTGGTCTTCCTGCCTTCGTCGATGATGTTAAGTTCATGATTTTAGGACATTTTTCCTCATTTGCACTCAATTTCAATTTTGTTACGAAAGTTAGTTCCTCCAATCACACTCCCGTCGCTCATACTTTTCATACATGACGGAATTTTATCAAGTGGGATGGATTTATTGGGGGGGGGGGGGTTTTTGGAAATGATTTTTCCATTTGGGTTAGTCAAATTAAATTTTTACATTTTTTCAAATTATACGTGACCTGCAGTACGTACATATATGGGATCGACATTGCATTGAAATGAAAATGACGCGTCCATTTTTTTATATTTCATTATTATTGAAAATGTCGAAATTTAATTTAAAT
>Ga0209092_10001044_pt1 | contig 27938 bp, 20 predicted proteins | sample FraStrMetagenome_FD_187446 | JGI IMG/M metagenome (GOLD analysis project Ga0209092, IMG submission 187446) | Marine eukaryotic phytoplankton communities from Arctic Ocean - Fram Strait ARC3M Metagenome (SPAdes) (version 2) | ecosystem: Environmental > Aquatic > Marine > Oceanic | place: Fram...
CACTTTCATCATCTAAATCATCTCCCCAAGGGAACATTGTACCGTCAGCTAAAGATCCGAAATATCCACCATAGCCAATGTTAGCTGTTGTAGAACCCAATTGTAGTCCACCATTATTACCAACAGTCATGTTGTTGAATAAGACTCCTTGAAATAGGATTGGGAAAGGCAGTGGGTCAACAGCAGCTTCAGATTCATCGGTTAACATTAAGTCCATTCCTGTTGTTGAAATGTCAATAAACCCTGGTGAAGGACACTCAGAAGAGTAGTCCATGTATATTCCTTGCCCATATGTATTAAACAATATTGGACCTGTATAGGCAGATGTGTCAGCCACACCACAAACAGATCTCACATAGATTTCATAGAATGAATCTGGTGTTAAACCATTAACGTTTTGAGGTGTTGCAATTGAAGGAACATCTGTTCCAAGGCCTACAGAAAATCCAGGAGCTCCATATTCTAATTCCCATTCTAGTGCAGGACCGTTTTCAGTCCAGTCAAAATCTCCAGAAGTGAAGTCAGCACTTAATATAGTAAAGTTTGTAGGGGCAGGGCATGAAACACACGTTTCAACTTGAACTAAGTCAATTGCCATATCAGCAGTATATGAAACACCTGTTCCACCATAACTGAATTCAATGTATATCTGTTGTCCTAGGTATGCCGATAAATCAACACCAACAGCTTCCCATGCTTGATCAGCACTTGTTTGATATTGTCCACTCCAAGTAAACTCAGTTGTGAATGGCCCAGTTGATGTGTTACCCACACCAACATTTAATGTTCCAATTTCAGGTCCAAATGCATGCATGAAAAAGGACAATTCAGCTTCAGAAGAACCTGAAGATAAATCAATCATTGGTGTTACCATTGATGCAATTGCAGACCCAGATCCTGTAGCTTCAAATTCAGCGTATGTAAACCCTGAAGCAGGTCCGGCAGGCCCTGTTCCAATTGAATTTCCACCTGGAGAAGCCGTTGGGAAATCCCAAGTTCCAGCTGCAGCTCCAATGTTTCCAGTCCATCCTGTATTTGATTCCATATCATCAGAAAAGACAAAAGTTGAAGCACCTGTACCACAACTTACTCCATTTGGAGCTTGTAGGGCAGTTGTAAAAGAAAAAGGTCCAATCCAATAACTTTCATCACCACCACCACAATCAGATTGTACGTAAAATTGATATGCAGTAGCCGATGTTAAACCAGTAAGAGATTCTGGGTTATTTGTTGTTCCGTTAATTTGAGTTCCTGTACCTACTACGAATCCAGCAGGACCATATTCGATATTTGCCAAGCCACTACCTGAGTTGTCTGACCAGCCTAAATTTGCAGAACTTGAAGTAAGTGCAGTTACATTTAATGCAGTTGGGAAAGGACAAGTGATAGGGGTTCCGGTAGTTACTACAACTTGAAAGTCGACAACAGACCCCCAAGTAAAAGTAGCACAAGGGTTAAGCGGTATGGTACCACCTTCTTGTTGAGTGACTCTCATTCGTGTGATTCCAGGTGATGCTGTAACGGGTACAATGAAGTTGAATGAAGATAGAGAAGTAGGTGGAGTTCCCGTCCAAGTTCCTAAAGATTCAGTTGCATCGAATACATTATTCTGATTCCAATCAATCCAAGCCTCTCCAGCACTACCATAATTACCTCCACATGTACCAAACTGTACGTTTGCAGTGTATGGTACACCAGTTGTAAGTGTAACACTTTGAGATGCTGTTAAATTTTCTAATCCTGGTATACCTGGACATCCAGTGTATGAAATAGAAGTTGCAGCATCACCCATAAGCGTAACGGCCTGTACGTTTGAGTCAAAAGTACTAGAGGGTCCTACAGCTGTACATACCTGAGAATAAGCGTGTTCGGGAGTGATTAGCAAGATGCTGATCATCGCAAACATATAAACGTACATTTGTTTCATAGTAAAAAGTTTAATTTTTTTGTTAAAAATGTAAAAACGAAAGTACAAATTATTGAAGCAGTAAAAAAATTATACTTCGTGATAAATATGATTGGTTAAGTTAAATGAATATTTATGGCTACTCTTCAGTTAGAATGCACTTTTTATAGAATATTCGTTATTTTTGAACTTTAATCGTTGAAAACACACAAATTCAATATGGAATTATTAGGAAAACATGCACTTGTATGTGGAAGTACTCAAGGAATAGGTTTTGAAACAGCTAAGTTAATGGCTGAACGTGGCGCAAAAATAACGCTCGTAGCAAGAAATGAAACAAAGTTACAAAAGGCACTTTTAGGCCTTGAGAAACACAATGGAGTTGAACATGACTATCTTGTTGCAGATTTTTCTAAGCCAGAATTATTAAAGATGGTAATCTCAACGTATGTAGAGTCAGGGAACCAACCTCATATTTTAGTTAATAATACTGGGGGTCCAAAGGGAGGCCCAATTATTGATGCTGATATTTCTGAGTTTACAAATACATTTGACCAACATTTGATTTGTAATCACATCCTTGTTCAAGCGGTGTATAAAAACATGGCTGCTCAAAATTATGGTAGAATAATTAACATTATTTCAACAAGTGTAAAACAACCATTGAATGGACTTGGGGTTTCGAATACCATTCGAGGTGCTGTTGCAAATTGGAGTAAGACGTTGGCAAACGAGTTGGGGCATTTAAATATTACGGTAAACAATGTTTTGCCTGGGGCAACAAACACAAGTCGTTTAAACGACATTGCCAATGCTAAATCTCAAAAATTGAACAAAGAAGTAGATACAATATTTGCAGAAATGGCAAAACAGTCACCAATGCAGCGAATTGCAGAGCCTTCTGAAGTTGCAGAGGCCATTGCATTTTTAGCTTCACCAAGAGCGTCTTATATTAATGGAATTAACATTCCTGTGGACGGAGGTAGAACGAAGTCATTGTAGACTACTCTTTTCTCACAAAACAAAATACTTCAAAAGCATTTGCAGGCGTACCTGTGAATGCTTTTTTATTTAAGGTTCTATTTTAGAACATTAATATGGCCTAAACGTCTTTGCTCTCTTCCAGAGTTTGTTGTAAAGTTGATTTTGTAGGTGTATGTTCCATTGTTGACAATACGGCCATTGTATGTTCCGTCCCAAATAAATTTAGGATCAAAGGCTTCAAAAATAAGTTCTCCCCAGCGGTTGTAGAGTTGAATTTGAATTGCCTTAATCCCGACAGTAGAGATCCTAAAATCATTGTTGAATTGATTCCCATCTGGAGTAAACGTGTTGGGGATGTAGAGGTACCACGCTTCTTCAATATTAATAGGTTTTACTATGGTGTCAATACACCCTTTTGTGTCGGTGGCTATGAGTGTAATGTGGTACATTCCTGGCTCGTTATAGGTGTTGCTTGGATGAACAAGTGTTGAGTTGTTTCCATCACCAAAAGTCCATTCGTACGTTGATGCATTCAGGGAATTGTTTTGGAATGTTATTGGCAGATCATGAAAGAAAACGTTGCTTGTTGATTCAAAATCGGCCGTAGGTTTTACAACGAGAACCTGAGTACTTCCTTCTACAGTAAATGTTTGACACTCGTCTGAAACACTAACGGTGTATGTTGTGGTTTTAAAGGGGTTAACCCAAACAGAAGGCGTTGTTTCTCCACTGTGAATCCAATTGTAAAAATACTGGCCATAGCCACCCGTGGCTGACACTGATAGTTCAATTGAATCTCCTGGGCAAATTTCAGCAGGCGGACTTAATGTCAAGACAAGAGGTGGGCTTAATACGGTATATAGAATACTCGCACTTGTGGTGCTTCCGCAGTAGTCAGTTACCTCGATGGTGTAGGTCGTTGTTGTTGATGGTATGGCATTGTATGTTTCGCTTGTGCCAATATTTGCCTCAACGTTAGAAGACCAGTTGTATGTGTAGGGTGGCGTTCCTCCGCTTACATTTGATTCAAGTAAAACGGGAACGTAAGGACAAATATCAGTTACATCAGCCGTTTCATTTATTGTTAAGGGTAAAATTACAGGAACATCTACAAGATAGGTCGTAGATATGGGTTGAGATAAGCAGTCATCAGTAATACTTACGGTGTATGGGGTTGACCCGACAGGTGCTACAAAAATACTTTGCGTTGTTTCGCCTGTATTCCATAGGTAAGAGTAAGGTGCAACTCCTCCAATAACAGTTGCTGTTATTTCAATTTCTTCCCCTGGGCAAGTTACCTCAGGGCCAGCAACTACTACTTCTACAGGGTCAATATCTTGAATAAATAAGTTCAGTGTATGTGTGGTTACATTTCCGCAATTGTCTGTAAATAAAAAATCTAGATTGAGTGATTCCTGCCCTTCAGGAACACCATCTTGAAAGGCATCAAATGAAAATTGAGCCGTTGGAGAGCCTGAGTTGAATGTTATGGAAGCAGGAATATTGGCATAATCAACACCCTCTGTAGCACTTCCAGACACCGTTATAGGAACAACCATGGTGTTAGCCAAGTTGCAGCTTGTTCGCTCAAGTGTCAATGTTGTGGAGACACATCCTTCTGCAATGATATCAGGGTTATTAAATACATTGTTTGACAATGTATGGCCTACCTCAACAGGAGAAGACCCAACAAAACTATTTGCTTCTAAAAAAATCCCCGAATCCCATACACCGTCTCCAACATCTGCAATTGCCAATTTTAAATGATATACGGTATTGCACTCAACAACGGCAAAGGCAGTTAGTTTCTTTGTAAACCCATCGTATTGAATTGTAGGTCCGTTTATATTGTCTACGTAGTATTGAGGATTAACCGGAGGATAACTAACTCCAGAAACGTTAGTCCCAGCTGGGTGAATGTTGTCAATGGCAACAATTCCACCACCGTTTGGTAGTGCGGCAATATTTTGAGTTCCTCCAGGTATTCCGGGCCCTGAAATAAAGAAAGCAAAAACATCATTTACGTTTTCATTTACGTATTCAGGGTATTCTTCTGATGCAAAAACGTAGTTAAATTGCACCGTGTCTGAGCAGGTTTCAAAATCAAATTCTAAAACAGCGGCGTTAAATGTTGTAGCGCCAACCAACGCAGATAGTTGCGCGCTCCCACCTGTTCCATTGTCTATACCTGCCCCAGGGAGGTTGTTTGGTCCATGTGGCCCATCAGGTGTATCTAGAACAGTACCCGTTGTCATGACTATTCCACTCGTTATGCCAAGGTTTGTTCCGTTTGCAGTAAAACTACCGATAGCTTGCGCTGAACCAGAATAAGTAACGTTTGAAATTGTAACTCCTGTGCCGTTTAGAACATTTTGAACCAATAAGTCTGGACTCATAGTGGTATTCGTAACCAACTGACCAATTGTAGTTATTGGGGCTAATAGAATAAATAATATGAGTTGTAAATGCTTCACTTGTAAGTGTTAGACGTAAAAGTAATTAAAACGTTTGCTCTAAAAGAACAATTTTTGGGCCAATTTTGAAGAATAAACGCTTGTTCAACGAAGAAAGCGAACAGATATTTTGGACATGCAGGATAAATTCTTGAGATTTGTAGTGTATGCAAAAGCTAAAATCAGTTCTTTCTAGGTTAAGTAAAAACCTGAAATTTTCGATCACAAACCCCGAAACATTTAAAGAAGTGTTGAGCTTTAATAGTAATTGGGTTCGTGTTTTTAGTTTGACCTTAATTTTACTATTGGGTACAGCGCTATTTTCTATATTCTTGGTGGGTGGTTTTGATTCACTTTTTAATAATGAGCAGGCACTTGTTCAGCGAGGTGACCTGGAGGAACAAAGTACAAAAATTGAAACATTGTATTCTAAAATTGAAGCTCAAGAAAATTACATTAACAACATCAAAAGTATATTGAATGCTGAGATTCAACAAACATTGACTTCGGATACCTTGATGCCCGATTTAATAGCAGTTGATGTTTCAGGAATGGATTCGAAACAGACAGATGCCGAAAAAAACTTATCACAAAAAATTAAAGATGACATGTCTACGGGGCTTTCAAAACAAAAGTCAATCATTTACTTTGGGGAGCCAGTAACGGGGGTTGTTAGTCAGGAGTTTAATGCAGAAAGCCACCCTGGTATAGATATTATCACAAAAAAAGAACAGATTGTGAAATCGTGTTTAGCTGGAACGGTTGTTTACGTTGGGTTTACTCGAAAAGATGGGAATGTTGTTATCGTTGAGCACCAAGATGGATACATATCTATATATAAACACAACAAACGTGTGTTGAAAAAAGTTGGAGCAAAACTACAGCTAGGGGATCCAATTTCTATTGTAGGTAACACAGGAGAAAATTCTGATGGCCCTCATCTTCATTTTGAATTATGGCACGATCAAAAGGCTGTAAATCCAAAAGAATACATGTCTTTTAAGCATTGATTCCCTGCAAAGAAGACAGTTTATAGTACATTCCTTTGAGTGCCATTAATTCGTTGTGTGTTCCTTGCTCTTTAATTTCTCCTTTTGAAAGAACAATAATGTTATCGGCTTTCTTTATGGTGCTTAAGCGATGAGCAATGACTAGACTGGTTCTATTTTTCATTAGGTTTTCTAATGCCTCTTGAACGAGTTTTTCAGATTCAGTATCCAATGCCGATGTGGCTTCATCTAAGATGAGTATTGTAGGGTTTTTTAGAATTGCTCTTGCAATGCTTATGCGTTGTTTTTGCCCGCCCGATAGTTTGTTTCCTCGCTCACCAATGTTTGAGTTGTATCCGTTTTCGAGCTCTAAAATAAAGTTGTGTGCATTGGCAATTTTCGCGGCACTTTCAATCTCTTGATCTGTTGCGTTCGGCATTCCAAAAGCAATATTCTCTTTTATTGAGGTATTGAAGAGAATGGACTCTTGAGAAACGATTCCGATGTGGGTTCTTAAGTCTGTAATTGAAGCCTCTTTAATGTTGATTCCGTCGTAGGTTATTTCACCTTCTTGTAGGTCGTAAAATCGAGGCAATAGATCTGCGAGGGTCGACTTTCCACTACCTGATTCGCCTACTAGGGCAATTGTTTTTCCTGCTGGAACTTTAAAAGATATATCTTTTAATACAGGCTCATCACCATAAGAAAAATTAATATTTTGGTAGTTGATTGATTCTGTTAACCCTGAAAGTTTTACTGGATTTTCCGCTTCATAAATTTTCTCGTCAGCATTAACAACCTCATTAATTCGATCTTGTGAAGCGCTAGACTTATTCATGTTAGCAATTGATTTTGCTATATTTGAAATGGGTCTGGTTAGTTGAGAGAAAATTAAAATAAAACCTAAAAACTGAGGTCCAGTCAGGCTGCTTTCTGCTGAAGTGTCTAAGACAAGAATCCCCCCATACCAGACAATCACGAGCATAACGAGTGTCACGATTAATTCGTTTAAAGGTGAAGAAAGGTCTCTTTTTCTAAATGCTTTTGTAATTAACTTTTGATGTTTTAAGTTTTCATGGCGAAAGGATTTAATGATTGAGGGGGCCGCGTTGAAGGCCTTGATAATTCGAATTCCATTTAAACCCTCGTCCATTGCTGAATACAGCGTTCCCATTTGCTCTTGTCCTTGTTTCGCTGTCCGCTTTAAGCTTTTTCCAATGATTACAATAATCAAAGCAACAAAGGGGAGTAGCGCAAGCGAAAACATCGTTAAGCTTGGACTCCAGTAAATCAATACAGCAAGATTGATGGCAATGGCAATTGGTTCTCTGAAAAATAATTCGAGCATTGAAACTACTGCAATCTCTATCTCACCAACATCACTTTGCATACGTGCAATTAAATCTCCTTTTCGTTCATCGGTGTAATATGAAATTGGAAGGCGCATTGCTTTTTCGAAAACAGTGTTTCGAACATCGCGCACAACGGACATCCTTAGCTGGGATTGAAACCAAATGGCAAAATAGCGAAAAGCTGTTTTGCCGAAAAAGGCAATTCCAATGGATAGGCATGCGAAAAACAAAGCTCCTTTAGGGTCTGCTTGAGTTAAGGTGTGCATGTGGTAATCAAATGCCTCTCCCTGATATTTAAAAAAGTTGATAAACCCTTCTTGTTGAATTGGCTTGGGTACAACTTTATCTGGCTCAGTAAATATTATTTGTAAAAAAGGAACAAATAATGCCAATGATACTAGGTTGAAAATGACATATAATAGGTTGCATAGTATAACTAAAAAGGCAATGCCTTTGTACTTAAAAGTATACCGATATATTTCTAGAATTCCTTTCATTTGAGGTACAAAGATAAGTTTTGTTTTAGTAGGTGTATGAAAACGGCGATAACAATTCTTACTTTTGTACTTATGAGTACAATAAGACAGAGTAAAATAGAAGGGGTTATTCAGGAAGAGTTATCCATGCTTTTCCAACGTAATGCACGTGATTTATGTTTAGGGGCAATGGTTACTGTTACCATTGTACGTGTTTCTCCCGACCTCTCAAGCGCAAAGTGTTACTTAAGTATTTTTGCAGGGCCTCCAAAAGAGGACGTGCTAAAAAATGTTGAGCTGAATGCTGCTCGAATTCGCGGAGATGTTGGTCGAAGGTTAAAAAACATGAAGCATATTCCTTCATTATCTTTTTACATCGATGACTCATTAGATTATGCGACAAAGATTAATGATCTACTTAAAAAAGGATAGCCATTAATGTTTCATTCTTTATAGCGCGTCGATACCTTTCTGCAAAGCGGAAGAAAAATGTTATCAACCTAATTACACGAATTTCTGTAATTGGAATTGCTGCAATTACAGCGGCGCTGATCATTTTACTTTCTGCATTTAACGGCATAGAAGTAATGATTGAGAAATTGTATTCAGAATATGATTCTGACATTACAATTCGTGCCGAGGTAGGAAAAACATTTAATGAAAACAGGTTAGATTTAACTGCAGTAGGACAGGTCGAAGGAGCGGCACAGATTTCAAGAGCACTGGAGGAAGTTGTCATCTTAAAGCATGAGCAGAAATGGTCCAATGCAAACCTGATAGGTGTGGACACTACTTTTCTGAAAATGTCAGAAATGTCAAGCCACATGATTGATGGTGCTGCCTACCTATACGCAGATGCGAACCATTATGGTATTATAGGTGCTACCTTATTGGACAAGTTGAATGGGTATATTCCTGAAAACAGTGGCCATGAAGCCTTGGTGTGCTATGTTCCAAAACGAAATGTGAAAATTAGACTGGGTAAAAACCCTTTTAAAACAGAAGTAATCAAAATAGCTGGACGGTGTAATTTTAACCGAGAGGTTAATGCGCAGTCGTTTGTTGTGTCCTTAGGCTTAGCACGAGAAATGATGGGGTACACAAATAACCAAATTTCTGCGTTGTACATCAATTGTTCTGAAGGTGTTAACAGTGAGTTTGTTAAACAACGTTTAATAGACGTGATAGGTGAGGGTTTTGTTGTAAAGACGAACTACGAAAAAAACGAACTCATTTATAAGACCAGTAAATCGGAAAAGATCATTGTACTAATTATACTGCTCTTTATTTTTATCCTTGCGGCTTTTAATCTTGTTGCCTCACTTACAATGTTATTTGTTGAGAAGTTGGCAAATGTTAAAACAATGCTTAGCTATGGAGCAAGCCGATCACTTATTTTTAGGATCTTCTTTTACGAAGGAATGCTGATTTCAGGAAAGGGGATTTTTATAGGTGCTTTTGTTGGGTATGCAATCTGTTTTATTCAGATGTACTTTAATGTGGTAACAATGCCAAACTCTGGTGGTGAAGCTTTCCCGATGAATGTTTCGGTGTTGGATGGTGCCATTATTTTATCCCTGGTTTCTATCTTAAGTATACTCTTCTCATTTATCCCTGTCAAATACTTGATTCACAAAAATATCAACGCTTAATTAAGCGCTGTATGGGTTGTTGTTCCTGAAAAAAATAAATTCAATTTAATTTTTAATTTTTCTTGTTAATAATTGAGGTAAAAGCTGTATATTTGCGCTCAAAATTGACAAGTTAATTTCTAAAAAAGACGCTGAAGATGTCGAATATCAAAGGTAAAGTATCGCAGGTAATTGGACCTGTTTGTGATGTAAGTTTCGAGAAAGGGGTTGAACTTCCTAATATTTTCGATGCATTGTATGTAATGAAGGAAAACGGAACGCGCGTTGTTCTTGAGGTACAAGCTCACGTAGGTGAAAGTTCAGTTAGAGCTATTTCTATGGATTCTACAGATGGATTCACAAGAGGGATGGAAGTTTTTTCTACGGGTTCTGCAATCAAAATGCCAATTGGAGATGAAATCAAAGGACGTTTGTTCAACGTAGTTGGAGAAGCTATTGATGGTATCAACGAGGTGAGTAACGAAGGTGGAATGCCAATTCACCGTGAAGCACCAAAATTCGAAGATCTTTCTACAGCAACTGAGGTTCTTTTCACAGGAATTAAAGTAATTGATTTGATTGAGCCTTATGCAAAAGGAGGTAAAATTGGATTGTTTGGTGGAGCCGGAGTTGGTAAAACTGTATTGATTCAAGAGTTGATTAACAATATCGCAAAAGGACACGGTGGTTTGTCTGTATTTGCTGGTGTTGGTGAGCGTACACGTGAAGGGAATGACCTTCTTCGTGAGATGCTTGAATCAGGGATTATTAAATATGGTGAAGAATTCATGCACTCGATGGAAGAAGGTGGATGGGATCTTTCTAAGATAGATTTAAATGAAATGAAAGAATCGAAAGCAACATTTGTTTTCGGTCAAATGAATGAGCCTCCAGGAGCACGTGCACGTGTTGCATTATCTGGATTAACTTTAGCTGAATATTACCGTGATGGTGAAGGAGAAGGTCAAGGAAAAGACATCCTTTTCTTCGTTGATAACATCTTCCGTTTTACACAAGCAGGTTCAGAGGTATCTGCACTTCTAGGTCGTATGCCTTCTGCGGTAGGTTACCAACCAACACTAGCAACAGAAATGGGGCAAATGCAAGAGCGTATTACTTCAACTAAAAATGGTTCTATTACATCTGTACAAGCGGTTTACGTACCTGCAGATGACCTTACCGATCCAGCACCAGCAAATACATTTGCTCACTTAGATGCTACAACGGTATTGTCTCGTAAGATTGCTGAGCTAGGAATTTACCCTGCCGTGGATCCATTGGATTCTACGTCTAGAATTCTTACTGCTGAAATTGTTGGTGATGAGCATTACAACTGTGCTGAGCGTGTAAAAGTTACATTGCAACGATACAAAGAGCTTCAAGATATTATTGCGATTCTTGGTATGGATGAATTATCTGAAGAAGATAAATTGATTGTACACAGAGCACGTCGTGTTCAACGTTTCCTTTCTCAACCATTCCATGTTGCAGAGCAATTTACAGGATTGAAAGGAGTGTTGGTTGATATCCAAGATACAATCAAGGCATTTGATGAAATTCTTGATGGTAAATATGACCAATACCCAGAGGCTGCATTTAACTTGAAAGGTGGAATCGAAGAAGTGATTGAGGCTGGAGAGAAAATGTTAGCGGAGAACGCTTAATTAGAATAAAAGAAAAGGCATCGTTATGCAATTAGAAATAATAACACCTGAAATGAACGTGTTTTCTGGAGAAGCTGAAGCAGTTCAGTTTCCAGGATTAGATGGTAGTTTTCAGGTTTTAACAAATCACTCTGCAATTATTTCAGCACTTTCTAAAGGGGAGGTTAAGGTTAACTTAACAAAGGCTTTTGAGGGGACTGATGGAGCTAGTGAGTTAATCCAGCTTGACAAATCTGACAATAAAGTTATTCGTATCGATATTAAAGGAGGAGTTATGGAGATGTTAAATAACAAAGTCATTGTTCTTGCTGAGTAACAATCAGTAATAGAAGATTCTGAAAGAGGGAGGTGGGCTACCATTTCCCTCTTTTTTTGTTAAAGTACGTTAAGTCAATGAGTAATATATAGGGGCAAATGCGATAGTTTCGTTATTTTCGTTCTTTATTGAATAAGCGAATGAGTATTCTAGATGAAATAGATATTGATAACACACCTAGCCATATTGCCATCATAATGGATGGGAATGGCCGGTGGGCAAAAAAGCAGGGTCATAACAGATTGTTTGGTCATAATTTTGGTGTTGAATCTGTTCGTGAAGTACTTAAAGCAGCTCAAAAAACCAACGTTAAGTATTTGACGTTGTATGCCTTTTCAACTGAAAACTGGAACAGACCTAAAGAAGAAGTTGATGGACTAATGGATTTATTGGTTCGCACTATCGGAAATGAGGTTGCAGAGTTGCATAAAAGCAATGTCAAAATCAGTACCATTGGTGATATTGAAGGATTACCTGACTCTTGCGGAAAAGAGTTAAGTGAGGCTTACGAAAAAACCAAAAATAACACGGGGGTTAATTTAGTTTTAGCCCTAAACTACAGCTCGAGGTGGGAGCTTACGAACGCTGCAAAAAACTTAGCGTTAAAAGTTGAGTCGGGTGACATTAAGGTATCTAACATCGATGAGACGTCAATTATTAGTGAGTTAAACACATCAAATATTCCTGATCCAGAGCTATTAATTCGAACAAGTGGAGAATACCGCGTAAGCAATTTTTTACTTTGGCAAATCGCATATTCTGAATTTCATTTTACAGATGTACTTTGGCCAGATTTTAAAGCAAACGACTTATACGAAGCAATTTTAGATTATCAATCTCGAGAGAGAAGGTTTGGAATGGTTTCAGAACAAATAGATAAAAATTCATGAGAATTCAACTGCAGGTACTACTCGCATTCTCACTTTTAATTGGAGGATTTGCTTTTGGGCAAGGTCCAACAACAATTGGAGGGTTAGACATCGATTATAAAAGCCCTAAAACGTATGAAATTGGTCCAATACGTGTAGAAGGAGCTGACAACTACGATCACAATGCGATTAAATTGTTGGCAGGTTTACGTCAAGGACAGTCCATTGTTGTTCCAGGAGAAAAAGTCTCAACGGCAATAAAAAATCTGTGGGATGAAGGTATTTTTTCAAACGTTGAAATTCTCGCTGACAAAGAAATAGCCGGTGTTATTTACCTTGTCATTAAGGTTGCACCAAGACCAAAGCTTTCCCGATTTAGATTTACAGGAATAAATAGACGCGAAGCGGATAAGCTTAGAGAAGAAATTTCATTGTTTTCAGGAAAGACAATAACAGAGAACCTTGTGTTTGCTACAGAAAGTCAAATCAAAGGTTATTTTAGAGAAAAAGGGCATTATTCGGTTCAGGTTGCTATTAAACGTGAAGTTGATCACCTGATGAATAACTCTGAAATTTTTGTGATTGAGGTTACGAAAAATCCAAAAGTTAAAATTGGTCAATTAACATTTTCAGGAAATGAATCTGTTAAAACGTGGAGACTTCGAATGGCAATGAAAGACACAAAGCAAAAAGCGTTTTGGAGGTTTTTTAAACGATCGAAGTTTTCAGAAACTGCCTATAAAAGAGATAAGCTTGCGATGCTTCAAAAATTTGGGTCAAAAGGACTACGTGATGCAGAAATATCTTACGATACCGTTTATTTAGCAGATAGAAAGAACCTACACATCAACATCAATATTGATGAAGGTGACAAATATTATTTTGGAGATATTGAATGGATAGGGAATTCAAAGTTTCGTTCATCGTTCTTAGACACCGTTCTTGGCCTTAAGCGAGACGATTTGTATAATCAAGAGCTGTTGGACACCCGCCTTAATATGAGTCAAGATGGGCGTGATATTTCTTCAATGTACATGGATAGAGGGTATTTATTTTTCCAAGTTATTCCTGTCGAAACAAGTATTGAAGATAATCACATCAATTACCAGATGAGAATTATTGAAGGTAAAGAAGCCCGAATTAAACGAATTGTGATTAAAGGAAATACGAAAACAAATGACCATGTTATTCGTCGAGAAATCCGAACAAAACCAGGAGATTTATTTAACCGAAATGATATTATTAGAACACAGCGTGAACTTGCGCAATTAGGCTATTTTGATGAGCAAGGGTTTCAAATTAACCCAATACCAAATCCACAAGATGGAACCGTAGATATTGAGTATGTTGTTGTTGAAAAATCGTCAGATCAGATTGAGCTTTCTGGAGGTTATGGAGGGACAGGTGTTGATGGAAGGGGGAGTATTATAGGAACCTTAGGGTTAACCTTTAATAATTTCTCCATGAAAAATATTTTTAAGAAAGGCGCTTGGTCACCATTACCAGGCGGAGATGGTCAAAAATTGTCAATTAGAGCCCAAACAAGTGGGAGGTATTACCAAAGCTACAATTTTTCATTTTCTGAACCTTGGCTTGGAGGAAAGAAACCAAACTCACTATCTGTTTGGATGAATCATACTGCACTGGGTAATGGGTATATTAGAACCAAGGATGAATATGCAGGTCTTTCCATTACAGGAGCAGGAATAGGCTTAGGTAGAAGAAAAAAATGGCCAGATGATTGGTTTCAAGCATACTATGAGTTGAGTTACCAGTATTATGATGTAACGGATGATACCCGATTTGGGGTTTTTACAAACGGCTATGCCAATGACATTGCTTTGAAGTATGTGTTACAGCGGAGTTCTGTAAGTGCACCAATTTATCCGCAAAATGGATCTAACATTAAGTTTACAGGAAAGTCAACGCTGCCATATTCTTACTTTGATGGGGTTGATAATTACGATGGTTTTTCAAATCAAGAGCGTTATAAGTACTTAGAATATTATAAGCTTAAATTCACAGGTGAATGGTTCTTCCCTTTAACGGCAGACAAAAAATTAATATTAATGCCGCGCATTGGCTTTGGTTTTTTAGGAGCCTACAATCAATCGAAAGGGTTAACGCCATTTGAACGCTTCTCTGTTGGTGGGTCGGGTCTTACAGGAACAAATCAAATTGGAGGTAAAGAAATAATTGCGCTTCGCGGTTATGAAGATGGAGCTTTAAGTGCGAATGAAGGGGATGCCTTAGTTGCTAAGTACACCTTAGAGTTACGCTACCCAATTTCCCTAAACCCATCTGCCACATTTTATGTGCTTGGGTTTGCAGAAGCCGGAAATTCATACCCATCGTTTGAGAAATTTAACCCGTTTAATGTGAAGCGATCTGCTGGAATAGGAATACGTGTATTCTTACCGATGTTTGGTATGCTTGGGCTGGATTATGGATTTGGATTTGACAAGTTAGACCCGTGGTCTTCTGGATTTGGAGGAATTTCAGATACGAATGTTAACGCAAACGGATTTCACCCAAAATTGAATTTCACAATAGGGATGAATCTGGGAGAACTTTAAATTATTCGAATCACAATAAAAATATTATTTTTGGCGTTTCGTAAGCAAAGTTGATAATTATGAAAGTATTTGTTTTAGCACTAATTTTGGTTTTTGGCACATCATTTGCCAATAGTCAGAAGTACGCTTATATTGATTCGGACTATATTTTAGCAAATGTACCCGCATATACAGACGCAAAGACAAAGTTGGATAAACTTGCTGATCGTTGGACAAAAGAAATTGAAAAGCGTTATGATGTTTTGTCAATGAAGAAAGAAAACTTCGCAAGAGAGGAGGTTCTCCTTCCAAAAGAGGAAAAGAAAAAACGTAAAGAAGAAATTGAAACATTGGAATTGGAAGCTATGCAAATGCAAAAGGTTCGTTTCGGAGTCAACGGCGATTACTTTCAAAAACGCCAAGAATTGATTAAACCAATTCAAGATGAAGTGTACGATGCGATGCAAGAGGTAGCCTCAAAAAGAAATTATGTCTTTGTATTTGACAAAGCAAACCAAAGTAATTTGGTCTATGCTGACAGTAAATACGACATAAGTAATAATGTCCTTAAAAAAATGGGATTTTCTGTAAAGTAAATTAATAATTAGAAAAAAAGATGAAGAATTTTTTAGTAGCAATTGTATTTGTAATTGTAGGAACAGGGTCAGTAATGGCGCAAACAAAAGTGGCTCATGTAAACTCACAAACATTGTTAGACACATTACCATCACGTAAATTAGCAATCGTTAAACTTCAAGAGTTTGAATCAAATGGTGTTAAAGAGTTACAAGAAATGGAAGCTGACTTTAATGCTGCAGTTGCTAAGTATCAAGCAGGTGCTGCTGATATGTCTCCTATACTTGTTAAGATTGAAGAGGAGAAGTTAATGAAAAAACAACAAGCGTTGCAAGAAAGAGAGCAGTCTCTTAATTCTGAAATGCAAGCATATTCTCAAGAATTAAACACACCTATTTTAGGAATGGTTCAAAAGGCTGTTAAAGTTGTTTCTGAGCGTTTAAAAATTAATTATGTAATTGATGAATCTGTGACATTATATTTTGCAGGAGGTACAGATATTACAAACCAAGTTATTACAGAATTGCTTAAAATGGATAAGCAATAGTCTGAACTAATTTTAATAAAAAGGCTGCCTATTTAGGCAGCCTTTTTTGTTGTTGATACAGTGGTTTTTTTATTAGCTTTGATTTTATGGGACCAATTGGTGTTTTCGATTCTGGTTATGGAGGATTAACAATACTTCAAGACATTAAGAAACAGTTACCAGCGTATGATTTTTTATACTTGGGTGACAATGCACGCGCACCATATGGAACACGATCGTTTGATCTGGTCTATGAGTTTACATTAGAGGCTGTAACGGAGCTGTTTAACCGAGGTTGCGAGTTGGTTATTCTAGCGTGCAATACATCCTCTGCTAAAGCGCTTCGATCCATTCAACAAAATGATTTAGAAAAAATAGGATCCAATAAACGTGTGCTTGGGGTTATTCGTCCGAGTACTGAAAGGATTGGTGAATTGACTAAAAGTAATAGCGTTGGAATTCTCGCTACTGAAGGAACAGTGAGTTCTAATTCGTATGTTCTAGAAGTAAACAAGTATTCACCACAAACAAAAATTCACCAGCAAGCTTGCCCAATGTGGGTTCCATTAATAGAGAGTAACAAACACAATTCTGCTGCTGGGAGAGCGTTTATTCGAGAGGATGTTGAAACCCTTTTAAAGCAAGACCCTGTTATGGATGTTATTGTTTTGGGATGTACGCATTACCCGATCGTTAAAAATTATATTCAGTCTATTGTTCCTGCGCATATTAACATTGTTTCTCAAGGCAGTATCGTTGCTGAAAGTTTACGCGATTACCTGAATAGACACCCAGAAATTGCAGCAAAGTGCACTAAGAATGCAAGTTCTACCTATCTAACTACAGAAAATACAGAAGAGTTTGATACAAATGCGAGCTATTACATAGGGGAACAAATTGCATCAAAGCACATAAAACTTGGATAGAACCATTCTCAATTACATATTATTTATTGTAATTTTAAAACACAAATAAAAGCAATGAAACTAACACTACTTTTTATCGTTATTTCCTTTTTAGGAATGAGCCAAGTCCAATTTTCTGCAAACACTGAAGCAGATGTAATTGATATAATTAAATTATCTAAGGAAAATACATCAGATGCAGAGCATGAACTCTTAGAGCGTTATCCTGTTTATAAGATGAATGGAATGTATTATGTTTCCGTACTGGCTAAAGTAAATGGCAATTATAATAAAGCTGTTTTAGAGAGTCAAAATGTATTGGTCGGGTCAAAAATTAATACAATTTTAAGTGTTAAATGGCCGCTATCACAAATTGAAAATATTTTAAACCACAACCAGTTTTCTTATGTGAAAATTGCAGGGAAAATTAAATCATTGTTAAATAAAGTTCCTACTGCTACACGTGCAGATAGTGTTTGGATGGGATTCGATTTACCACAGGGCTATACTGGAAAAGATGTAATTATTGGAATTACAGATTGGGGGTTTGACTATTCTCACCCAATGTTTTATGACACGCTACTTCAAGAAACACGAATTTTAGCTGCATGGGACCAATTTAAAAATGCAGGTCCTGCTCCAACGGGCTATAGCTATGGAACAGAATACGATAATCCAGCAGACTTGATTGCTGCAGGAACAGACACAATCAATATTTATTCATATGCAACACATGGTTCGCACGTGGCAGGAATTGCTGGTGGCTCTGGTGCAGGAACACCGTATCGAGGAATAGGTTTCGAAGCAAATTATTTGTTTACAACATTTTTGGTAGATGAAGGTGCTGTATTAGATGCTTGGCAATGGATGAATGACAAGGCAATTGTAGAAGGAAAGCGTTTAGTGATTAATATGAGTTGGGGGCTGTACCACATGGATGCCATAGATGGAAGCTCTGTGATTAGTCAAGCGCTTGATGCATATTCAGCTCAAAACGTTGTTTTTGTTACTTCTGGAGGGAACAATGGGGATTCACCTTTTCACATTAAGAAAGCATACACTGGTGACCTTATGAAAACCAATATTAATTTCTATTTTAATCCAAATTTAGCGACGGTATGGGGGCAGAGTATTCATATGTGGGGCGATGTTGGAAATGAAATTTCAAGTGCGATTCAAATTTTAAACATGTCAAATCAAGTGGTTGCAGAATCACCGTGGTACAATACCACAACCACAACGAGTTATGTCGATTCATTTATTGTAGCACCAACAACAACCGATACAATTTGGCTTAACCTTTCTGCCGATGAGTTGTATCCAACAAACAATCGTCCGCAAATGCGCTTAAGGGTAAAGTCTCCACCTTCTGGATACAAAGTTGTGTTGCTTTCTACAGCGCCAACAGGAACGGTTCATTATTGGAATGTTACAGAATTAACGAGCGATGTTGGTAATTGGGGAATGCCTTTTTCTTCGCTAGGATCAGGGTATACATCTGGAGACACTGATAATGGAATTGGAACACCAGCTTGTACACATTCAGCAATTACTGTTGCGGCATATTCAGCAGAATATTATACGATGACAGGTTTTGAAGTGGGAGGTCAATTGGCCTATTTTTCAAGTGTTGGTCCGCTAATGACAGACTCACTAAAGCCCGATATTGCAGCGCCAGGTGTTAGTGTACGATCTTCAATTTCTTCGTATACAGACCATGCATATACGGCTGTTACAACGGTTGATTTTAATGGGAGAACATACCCTTTTGCTTCAATGAGCGGAACTTCGATGTCGTCACCAGCAACTGCGGGTGTTATAACGTTAATTCTACAGGCAAATCCTTACTTATCCGCTGAACAAGTGAAACAAATACTAATACTCACCGCACGTAAAGACGATAATACAGGTGTAATTCCTAGCTTTGGATCATCATCTTGGGGTTGGGGTAAGGTTAACGCTTATGCAGCAGTTAAATTAGCACTAAATACAGTTGGAATTTCTGAATTGCCGCAAGAGGTTACCTGGAATGTTTACCCTAATCCTGCAAACGAAACGCTATCAATTTCAGGGTTAAAAAACACCAATGTGAAACCAATGATTATTGACCTTCAAGGAAAGGCTATATCCATTGAGTTTATTAACAGTTCTATGGATATTACTTCAATTGAGCCGGGTGTGTATTTCTTACGATTAATACGCGACGGAAAAGTAGAGCAGAAAAAATTTGTTAAACTCTAATTCGTGGCATTATCAGCCGAAGAACAAGAACAGTACAATCGCCACCTTATTTTAGATGAGGTTGGTCTTTCAGGACAAGAAAAATTAAAAACGGCAAGTGTTTTAGTGATTGGTGCGGGGGGGCTAGGTTGTCCAATCTTAAGCTACTTAAGTGCTGCTGGTGTTGGAAGAATAGGTATAGTTGATCATGATGCTGTTGACCAGTCTAATTTACAGCGACAAGTCTTGTATGCCCAGTCAGATATTAGCACACCAAAGGTCGAAGCAGCAAAGAAAAAACTTTCGAGATTAAATCCGTTTGTGAAATTTGAAGTATACAATGAAAAATTAACCTGCTTAAATGCGGTTAGTATTTTTTCAAAGTACGACATTGTTGTAGATGGAAGCGATAATTTTCCTACGCGTTATTTAGTAAATGACGCTGCTATTTTGATAGGTAAGCCAGTTGTATTTGGCTCCGTATTTAAGTTTGAAGGACAAGTTTCTGTGTTTAATTACAAAGGCGGTCCAAGCTATCGGTGCTTATATCCAAGTCCTCCCAGTGAACATGAAGCGCCTAATTGTTCTGAAATAGGAGTGCTTGGTGTTTTACCTGGAATTATAGGTTCCCTTCAAGCAAATGAAGTAATTAAAATTATTTGTGGAATAGGTGAGGTTCTTTCTGGGAAGCTTTTGATTTTTGATGCTTTATCATTAAATCAATCGGTGTTAAGATTTACAAAAAATAAGGACATGAAAATTGAGAGACTTGAAGATAGTTATGAGCGTTTCTGTGGAGTTCCACAATTAACCGAAATAACATTAACAGCACTAAAAGCATCAGGGTCTAACTATCACTTACTGGATGTTCGAACCGACTTAGAACGCGAATCAGAGCATATCGGTGGCATGCATATCCCATTGCATGAACTGGCGTCTCGAAGTCATGAAGTCTTATCCGATGAACCCATAGTAGTGTATTGTAAAGCAGGGGTTAGAAGTGCTCAAGCAATACAGTTTTTAAAAGCGTCGGGATTTAAAAACCAGTTAATTAACCTGAAGGGAGGGCTGTTTTATTCTAAATAAACCTACAACGGATCTACATCATTTCGAATTAAGTAGACTTCAACAATTATGCGTGACACGAGTTCTAAATTAATGTCACTAGGATGAATAAGCAGCTTGTAACGGGCCTTTTTATCTGTCGTTTTAATGCGTTTAACGATTTCTAAATCAATCAAAACCTTTCTTCCAAGTAATTTGCCTCCGTAGCAATATTTAAAAGAGTTATTTACAATATCACCTTTAATTACAGCTAAGCGATTGAGTAAGTTAAATGTCTTATTGAAGTATTTTTTTAGCTGCCGAATACGCACCTTAGTGAGCTCTTCCCCGTGTAGAATAGTTCCTGTATAAAGGGCTATTGTATTTAACTCCGCAAGAAAGTGTTTTCGCTCTTCAGGTGTTTGCTCCATTGCGTATAGCTATCGTCATTACTCCGTTCAGTCTTCAAAAGCCTGTTTTAAACTAAATATTGTTGGCTTTATTGGCCTTTTTTAGTTTTTTTTCAGCTCTTTTTTCTTTAGCCGTTTTAGTAGCTTCTTTTTTTACGTTTTTCTTTGCGTCTTGACTTTTACCCATGATTAGATGTTTAATTTATTTTTGTTCGTATACCCAAATATCAGGTGCCACTTGTTTTAAGTTTTTTAATTCAGCTTGTGCTTCAGCTCTTGTTGAAAAAGACATTAGGCTTACAAGTATTCGATTTTTTACTCGAATATACGTAATGGTATGCCCTTTGGCTTTTAACTTATTCGCAAAAGTATTCGCATTTTTTTCAGCTAAAAATGAGCCTGCAATGGCATGAAAGGGAAGTGCATCGTTAGAGGTCTGTGTTTGTTCTGTTTGCTCTTCAATTTCTCCTGCCTTTAAAATAATTGTGACCCTTCTGTTTTCACTGTCGTTGTTTTTTACATCACTCCCATGGTGCTCTGAGACTTCACCTTGAACAATCGAAATCATTTGGGATCGGCTTACACCTTGTGAAAGGAGGTATCTATAGACATTTTTAGCTCTATTTCCTGAGAGTTTAAAGTTTAAGTAATCAGATCCTTCTTCAGAGGCGTATCCTTTAATATAGATTGATTTGGTAGGGTTTTCTTTTAAATAATCAACAACCTTAGACAAGGCTTCCTTTTCCTTCTTTTCATCAAATGAACTTTGAGATTGGGCATAGTAAATCGTATGCTCCAGTTCTACCATTTCTTCTTTGACCAGCTTTTCAATGACTAAGGTGTCAGTTAAAGTTTCAATAACAGGCTCTGCATTCACATACACAGTATCTATAGTTGGGACAATATCGATAGGTGTCTTCGGTACTTTATTACACATGCGTAATGCAATAAGAATTTCATGAGATCCTGAAGATACTTTTGCTAAATCTGTCATTGCAAATTCGTATGCATATGCCACTTGAATTTGATCGTTAACATTAAATCCAAACCGGCCTAAAATTCCTGCTTCATGACGATACCCAACACCTAGTTGCAACCTATTTTTAACATTCAATAATAAATTTCCTTCAAACTGATGTTGTCCAGCACTACCATTTTTATAGAGAACAGATGGTGTTATTGAAACCTTATTTAGCTTACCAAAACGATAACCCATATAACCAATCATATGCCTTCTGTTTGTTAACCCTCCTGAAGTGGTAGGGGATAAGCTTGAGCTTGTTTCCATGATGTTTGGTATAGAGAAGCTAAGCTGGAAGTTTTTAAGTGTGTATACAAAACCAAATTCAGAATAGAAGGAGACGCCTTTAATTCGTTCAGTATTCAGTGAAGGATCTACCTCAACTTGAATTGTTGATCCAGATAAGTCAAAGGCATGTTGATTAATTCCAGCCCCAATACCCAGTCTTAAATTGTGTGCGTTTCCAAAGTTCAATTTGTATGCGTAGATACCTTGTGCATTTACCTGTGTTAAAGTTCCTAACCTGTCAAGCATAACCTTTCCTCCAAGAGACATGTTTTTACCAATCTCCATGCTGCCGTTCACATAGCTAACTTGAGGTGCACCATGATAGCCAGACCACTGTCCTAAGTGGCCAATATTGATTTTAGCACAGCCACTTTCTCCAGCGTACGCTGGGTTTATCTTAAATTTATTGAATTCATAAAGATTAGTTTCCGCAAGTTGTTGCGTAGCTCCCCAATTTGAAATTAGTACAGCACCTAAAATTAGAAGTATATTATTTTTCATGATTTTTGCTTTAAACTAATTCTATCTTATTATTGTTATGTACCCCTTAAAACTAACGTTATCATAACATTGAATGATATAATAATAAACACCTTCTGGCAGTAATTCACCGCTTATAGATGTTCCATTCCATGTATTGTCATAATTTTCTGTTTCAAATATTTGAGCTCCCCATCGGTTAAAAATTTTAACATTACAACCTTCAGTATAGCTCAGGTTTTCTAGCACCCAATAGTCATTGACGTCATCACCGTTGGGAGTAATTACATCGTTAACTGTTACAAGCCCTAAACAAGCTTCAATAAGGTTAATGGTTACACCCTGTGTTTCTGTCGTTGTATTTCCCTGATCGTCTGTAAATGTCCAGGTTATGGTGTAAGATCCCGGAATAATCATCGGGAGTTGTGCATCACTTGTTATTGTTACATCACCTCCACAGTTGTCTGTTGCTGTTGGTGTGGTCAAGTTTAAAAGCTCACAGTCAACTACGATTGGTGCAACTGTTGATAAATCGACAACCGGAGCAGTAACATCTTGAATGATTACATTTTGTAGCTGTGCTGAACTATTTCCAACACCGTCTGTATAAACCCATGTTACAACGTGAGTACCAATCGTTGTAAAAGGTAGGTTGGCATCATTTGTTACGGTAACAGCTCCTCCACAATTGTCTGTAGCTGTTGGCTCTGTTAGTGTATTTAATGAACATTCTGCTACGATATCAGTCAAGACTATGTCATCAGGAACAGGAGCACTTATGTCGTTGATGATGACTTCTTGTACCTGTGTTTCTAGATTTCCATTACCATCATCATATGTCCAAGTAACAACTGTTGTTCCTTGAAATGAAATAGGTAAAATAGCATCGTGAAAACCTGTTATTGATCCTGCGCAGTTATCTGTTGCTGTTGGTGCAGTCAATGATGTTACTGAACATTCAGCAGTAATGTCAGGCAAGTCAATAAGGTCAACTACTGGTGTAATAGGATCATCAATAATGATGTTTTGTGTTTGTGTACTTGTGTTACCATTCCCATCATCATATGTCCAAGTAATAGTTGTTGTCCCTTGTGCAGTAATTGGTAAGGTAGCTGTTGTTGTTCCTAAAATTGTTCCATTACAATTATCTGATGCTGAAGGCGGACTTAGAGAGACTACCTGACAAGTGGATGTTATATCACTCAAGGTTGAAATATCTGCCACGGGAGCAGTAACATCTGTAATAATAACATTTTGAGTTTGGGTACTTGTATTTCCATTTCCATCATCATATGTCCAAGTTACAATTGTTGTTCCTTGTGTTGTAATTGGAAACGTGGTTGTCGTTGTTCCCAAGACAAGACCTATACAGTTGTCTGTTGCATTTGGAACAGTAATAGCTGTTACTTCACACGCTGAGCTTACATCATTTAGCGTTGTGGTGTTTGCAATCGGAGCAGTAACATCATCAATAATTACATTTTGAGCATGTGTGGCTACATTTCCATTTCCATCATCAAATGCCCAGTTAATTACAAAGGCTCCTTGGCTTGTATATGTTAATGGATCTGTTGTTATTCCTATAGCAAGCCCAGTACAGTTGTCCATTGCTACTGGTACAGGCACAGTAATACCACATTCAACCGTAATATCATTAATGATTGGAAGAACAGGTGGAGTCATGTCATCTACGGTCACTGTTTGTGTACACAAACTAACATTTCCATTAATGTCTGTTACAGTCCACGTTACGATTGTTACCCCTACAGGATATGTTGTTAAACTATTGTTTGTTATGGAGTAAACAGTGCAATTGTCTCCAGTTACCGGCGCGCCTAAAACTACACCTGAAGCTGAACATAGCCCTGGGTCATTGCTAACAAGAACATCGATAGGGCAAGTAATAATAGGCGCTACTGTATCGATTACAGTCACTGTAGCAATACAAGTTGCTGAATTCCCATTCAAATCATCTACAGTAAGCGTAATGTTATTTGTACCAATATCAGCACATGTGAAATCTGTCGTTGAAGCAGAGAAATTAACTGTCCCACAGTTATCCGTTGATCCATTATTTAAATCGATTCCCGTAATGGAAACGGTTCCTACACCGTTTAAATAGGCATTAATGTTTTGACAGAGAGCAACCGGAGCAGTAATATCTGTAATAACAACATTTTGCGTTTGTGTTGATGTATTTCCATTTCCATCATCGTAAGTCCAAGTTACAATTGTTGTTCCTTGTATTGAAATAGGGAGAGTTGCATCGTTGGTTACTGTAACAATTCCACCACAGTTGTCTGTAGCAGTAGGGGCAATTAATGCAGTTATCTCACACTCAGTAGTTATATCCGCGAGTGTTGCTATGTCTGCAACCGGAGCAGTTACATCATCAATAACAATATTTTGCGTTTGTGTTGAAGCATTCCCGTTTTCATCTGTATAAGTCCAAGTTACAACTGTTGTTCCTTGTGTTGAAAAAGGAAGAGTTACATCGTTACTTACTGTAACAATTCCGCCACAGTTGTCTGTAGCAGTAGGGTCGGTTAATGCAGTCACCTCACATTCAGCAGTTACATCGACCAGTGTTGCTATGTCTGCAACCGGAGCAGTTACATCATCAATAACAATGTTTTGCGTTTGTGTTGATGTATTTCCATTTCCATCATCGTAAGTCCAAGTTACAATTGTTGTTCCTTGTATTGAAATAGGAAGGGTAGCATCGTTTGTAACAGCAACTACTCCGTTACAGTTATCAGTAGCAGTAGGGTCGGTTAACGCAGTCACCTCACATTCAGCAGTTACATCAGCCAGTGTTGCTATATCTGCAACTGGAGCAGTAATGTCATCAATGATTACATTTTGAGTCTGTGTTGATGTATTTCCATTTCCATCATCGTAAGTCCAAGTTAGAATTGTTGTTCCTTGTATTGAAATAGGAAGGGTAGCATCGCTACTTACTGCAACAATTCCACCACAGTTGTCTGTAGCAGTAGGGTCGGTTAATGCAGTCACCTCACATTCAGCAGTTACATCAGCCAGTGTTGCTATGTCTGCAACCGGAGCAGTTACATCATCAATAACAATGTTTTGCGTTTGTGTTGAAGCGTTTCCACTTGCATCTGTATAAGTCCAAGTTACAATAGTTGTTCCTTGTGTTGAAATAGGAAGAGTTACATCGTTACTTACCGTAACAATTCCTCCACAGTTGTCTGTAGCGGTAGGGGCAATTAACGCAGTCGCCTCACATTCAGCAGTTACATCAGCCAGTGTTGCTATGTCTGCAACTGGAGCAGTAATGTCTGTAATAACAATATTTTGCGTTTGTGTTGAAGCGTTTCCACTTTCATCTGTATAAGTCCAGGTTACAACTGTTGTCCCCAAGCTTGTTATTGGTAGGATAGCATCATGTGTTGTAATAACTGCCCCACATAAGTCTGTAGCCGTAGGGTCAGTCAATGCAGTTACCTCACACTCAGCAGTGACATCGGCTAGTGTAGCTAAGTCTGGAACAGGTGCCTCAGTATCGATAACCGTAACTGTCTGTACGCATTGACTACTGTTTCCGCCAATATCTGTGACGGTCCAAATCACATTTGTGACCCCTGACGGGTAGTTAATCATACTGGTATTCATAACCGTTAACGGAGAGCAGTTATCGCCGGTTGTTACATTTCCTAAAGCCACACTTACTGCTGAACAGACTCCAGGGTCATTGTTTACAACAACATTAGCAGGGCAACTTACGGTAGGTGAAATAGTATCGAGTACAGTTACTGTAGCAGTACAGTCTGTTGAATTACCATTTTCATCAGCTACAGTAAGTGTAACGTTGTTTTGTCCTAGATTTGTACAAGTAAATGTTGTAGGGGGGATAGAGAGGGTAACGTTTCCACAGTTATCAAACGATCCATTGTCGATGTCTGTAGCAGCAAGTGTTACATCTCCGGTCCCTGATAAATAAACATCGATGTCTTGGCAAACAGCTGTTGGAGGAGCGATATCATCAACGGTAATTGAGATTGCTCCACAAAGACCTGAGGTTTCATCTACACACCCTGCGCCGTCTTCACCCCTAATATAATATGTTGTTGTAACTCCTGGAGAAACGACCAAAGTGTTTGATGATGTTGTTGCAAGTTGAGTCCCTGCACATGAAGTGGTATAGATGTGCCATGCTGTTGCATCGTTTAAATTACCTGTCCATGTTAAGGTTGAATTAGACCCCGGGCATATTACTGAAGATGAAGTTGTTATTACTGGTACATTTGGGTCTACACATTGTGAAAACGTAAACAGCGTGTTTAAAACGAGTAAAGAGAGTAATAAATTTTTCATAAAATATAGCTAATAGAGATCCGTTAGGAAACTCTTTTGTGTATCGTTAGTTATGCTGAAATTTCAGCATCTTATCCTAAAGATACGTCATTTCAGTCTAAAAGTACGTGTTTTAGAGGCTTAAATAGGAGGGAAGATGTAATGTTTTGAACAGTAGTTTCTTAACTCTATTCGTTTTGCTTGGGAATGTAAGAAGAGTTATTTCTCAAACCAACTGGCATACATGCGGTAATTGGTCGCAATTCGCTGCACTTCGCCTTCAAATAACTCAGGGCTTAAGTCTTTTACTTTTTTTGCTGGAACTCCAGCATAAACACTTCCACGCTTAACATGAGTACCCTCTAGTAATACGGCTCCTGCGGCAATAATACAGTTACTCTCAATAATGCAATTGTCCATTACAGTGGCATTCATACCAATCAATACATTGTCGCCTGTTGTGCAACCATGTACACATGCATTGTGTCCTACTGAAACGTTGTTTCCAAGATTGACTTTTGTTTTTTCATAGGTGCAATGCAAGACTGCTCCATCTTGAATGTTTACGTTATCTCCCATTTTAATGGAGTTGACATCGCCCCGGACAACAGCATTGAACCATACGGAACAGTTATTACCCATTTCAACATTTCCAACAATTGTTGCGTTTTCTGCTAACCAACAAGAGTCGGGTATAATAGGTGTGTTGCCTCTACATTCTTTAATTAATGCCATGATGATAAAATAAATAAGTTTTAACAAAAAAAGGTGTACTTCAAGTTGAAGTACACCTTAAAGATAGATGTTGTAGATTGATTTCTTAGTCTAAGAAATCAACTTTTCCTGATTCTAAATTGTAATACGCTGCAACAATTTTCAAACCGCCTGTTTCTACAGCGTTTTTAATGATTGGGGATTGATCAACTAAGGCTTTCCCATTTAATTTTGCATTCGTT
>Ga0209092_10001045_pt1 | contig 27938 bp, 16 predicted proteins | sample FraStrMetagenome_FD_187446 | JGI IMG/M metagenome (GOLD analysis project Ga0209092, IMG submission 187446) | Marine eukaryotic phytoplankton communities from Arctic Ocean - Fram Strait ARC3M Metagenome (SPAdes) (version 2) | ecosystem: Environmental > Aquatic > Marine > Oceanic | place: Fram...
TATACATAAATGAGTTTACATATTATGAAAAAAATGTATCTGATTAGCTAAGCCTTCCATCTAATATATTTATAAATAAGAATAGATCACAGAACATTTGAGTCAAACACATCTATGAAACTTACCGAATTACATAACGAAGAAATTAAAATGAGATATAAATCAACCTGTTCTCTTCCATTAGAAAGGAAGAAATTTTTAGGATGACCTAAAACAATTATTTATCATTTTGAACAAAATTCACTGCTAAATGGGGGGAATTAAATTTTTATATGATCATAAGTAAGTTTTCCAATTTTAACTGATATTTGGGTATTACATGTGGAGAGGAACTTTTACGGACCGTGCTATCTATTTACCATTTTGAAGTTATTAATTTGGAAGAACATTCACATAGCCAGATGATAAATATCGCTTTCGCGGATCTTTTCAACATCTGGTAAAAAAGAAACGTACGATCTATGACTTCTCTCCATAATGCAAATCCTAGTTACAAACAAAACAAAAAATGTCATAAATTCGAAGAAAGGTGTCAAGATTTTTATCATATCACTACAATTACTATTTATTACACAATCCGCACAAAAGGAACTGAAATTTATTAAATACTTTTTTACTTTTAAAAAAGGATTATACAGATAAGGTCGATGTTCCACATATGTAATGATGTATGCTAATTCGTAGGAGGGAAGTCCGGCTATTCCACCCCTGCGTAGGCCTTAAAAATTGTAATAAACATAAACATAAACATAAACATAAACTAACTAACTAACGTAGGTACAAAAATGAGTAAAATTATTCATTTTTATTTGGTTGCATTTCAAATGAATCATGTGTGCCACAGAAGAATTTTGACAACCATCGGAAAGAATATTTTCCATAAAACTTCCGTGTAAGCTCAATAAATTATCCGTAACTCGAGTTTTACCAATAAAAATATTCTTTAGAAATCATCCTTTCGAAGATTATATCAATGAAGGTGAGAAAAGTGGATGTTCCACTTATTCATCTAAATTAGCGAGTTAAAATATTTCAACTTACCTTTGCAATCCCTGCTTTCATGGATCTTCTTTTTCCATACCCCCCCTGTGTGCCTCCCATTCTTTCTAATTTTTCCACGTCTCTATCAATGCCAGTCTTGTCATCTTTTACTGTAGCATCCTCAAGTGCATCCAAAGCAATTCCAACACAAATATCTGCTCCAGGATTGGAAGGAATTCCTTTTGATTCACAATATATATCTGGCTGAACTCCCCCCCCAACCATCTCCCCGGTGATGGCATTGTATCGAGCTCCTCCAACTTTTGTCACGTGTTGTAATGCGGGAGTTAAATATTCTGCAACCGTCAGCCTTAAACCACCACCATCTGGCATGGGAAATGTATGCTGTATGAGACCTTTCCCATAGGTTTTCGCCCCGACCAAAGCGACAGTCCTTCCATTATCGTGCAGACTTGAGGCAAATACCTCTGCAGAGCTCGCTGTCCCTTCGTTAATTAGAATGACAACCCTCTTCTGTTTCTTTAATGTTTTCAGGTACTCATTATTATAATCAGAAGAAGAAACCCGTTTAATGCCGCGTTTAACACCTTGCTCATGCAGTGATGCAAATTGAGATGGAGGCAACCACTCGCCATCTCTGAATATGTTAGGGTTAGTTTTTCGAACTCGTGAAAGCGTCACATCAGATTTTTCCGCAGAGAGTAAATATCCTGGATAACGAGTATCAACGACATACTCTTCCACATCGTGAGGGGTAAAGCCCCCACGACTATTGAGTGTATAGCATAAAACTGTCGAAGGATCATGCAATAGTGTGGAAGCAGTCAACATTGCCTCCTGTATTATTCCTCCATAATTGTTTCTCAAGTCAATTATATATGAGGTAGCTCCTGCAGTATCCAGTTCTCGTACAGCTTCCACATATCCTGCTGTTGATGTGCGAGAAAATCGAGTGAGTCTTATGTATCCCACAAGATTATTTGAGGAAGGCGATTTCTTAGATGCTGTGTCAGTGGATGATTGAATTGAGTTAAAAATGGAGTCATTAGGACGAAGTAATTCGTAATAGCAAATACTATTTCCACCTGCAATTACTGGTGTAGACATCAAATCTAGTTCACTACCTGAAGGAGACTCGTCATCAGTTCGCACTGAAGAAGGTCTAAAGACTGCGAAAGGCTCAAGCGAAGATGTCGGAATTCTAACTCTAGAAATACGATATCCAATAATCCTCTCTGAGGGAATGCTTTCCTCAAGATTCTTTAATTCCTCATCGCTCCAATTACTCCCAATAGTCAATCTAATATCATTTCGCACAGGCTTAGCTATTGATAAAGCGGGATACCCAGCGTAATTATCTGCATTGTACTTCTCGTTCAACACTTTTGAGACCTCTTCTTGAGAAAGACCAACGAATTTATCAAGGCCAACTGCTGCTATTCTATCACCAACAACTATTCCTGATCGTTCGGCCGGTGAATTGGGTTTTACGGCTACAACTATAGGTAAATTTTCGGCTCTCGTTACAGCAATTATGTTTGAGTCCGACGGTAATGGTGGAACGTAGCCTTGCTTCCCAAGTATATTTTTATTTCCATAGTTTATGTTTGCAGCAAAGAGAAGAGAAGGCGACCAGATTTGATCATTGCCTAATATATTTAGATGTATTTTGGATGATTTTTTTGCTTCTGATGCGATATTAGATGTTGATGAAGTCTTTTGTAGAGGATTTGAGTAGGGTTCAACAATCATTCCTAAACCAAGAAATCCATCGTTTTGTGATCCAGTACTGTACTCGTCAAGAAGTTCCTCTCGTGTGAGAAACTTGCTATAGGGGTCGTTCAGTGTTGACTTTCATTTCAACATGTGAGATGCATTGAACGTGTGAGATATGAATATAATATAATATAATATATTCTTGTGTTGAAAAAGTAGTATACAAGCCATTTCAGAGTATATTACAATGGAAGAAAAATAACTCACCACCAAAAATTTCAATCCTTTCACAGCCCCTTTCCGATCAACAAATACATCTTTAGGTAGCCGCTCTAAATCTGCTTTAGAAAATTTGGATGAAACACTCCTTGTAGTAGAGTCTTTATTGCATACTCTTACAGCCCTCCATAAATCTGTCATAGATGCTACGTTAAAGCGGGCGCCTCCAGTATTGTCATAATACATGGTAGTAATTGTTCCCACACCATAATCTAATAGTCTTTCATTTGCTGCAGTAACCAATTCAGGCGAGTTTGAATTAATCGCATCCCAGTATTTCATATTTTTTTGGCTAGGTGCTTCTTTCTTTTCGGATTCATTATTAATCTTAGATGTCGTATCTGCTGCTGATGTTGTAGAAAGCAAAGACGTCTCTAAAGCCGACGCTTCTGGTGAATTCCAAGAGGTTGGAGATTCTGCGTGTACTGCTTGGATTTGCGCAGCTGGTGAAAATATGATGAAAATTAAAGACAAAATTGTACAAAGAAGCTTATTTGAGTCTTTTGCGCTTTCGTGCTTCTTTTTAGCTTGCCTTTTAAATTGGCATGATTCGAATGAGACTCTAGTTTTGAAAATATTCCAAGTAGGTGCTCGAATCCTAAGTGTTCTTATTCTTGGATTGAAAATAACATTATATAGCGATTGAGTACATGGATTATTTGAGCAGGAATTCAGCTTTAAATTATTTTTCAGCTCGTTGTTTGTAGTGAAAGCTTTGGATTCGCGAAATTGAACAAATGCTAAAGTTAGGAGGATGTGTCGTTTAGCCCGCATGTTTTAGAGTTTGTGTAAAGTTTCATTCCAAGCTGTACCAATTCGAATAGATGATATATAGAAAAGGACTCGTCTCCCAATTGTGCTTTGTTTTTATTCTAATGAAAAGGTAAACATGCCAAACGTGTGACAAAACAATTCTCTCTTTCAACTTTGTTTGATTGTGACTGTAGCGAATTTATGTTTAACTTGAGAATCGGCACTTCTTGCTACTTGAGAATATTCGTATGTCCAACCTTATATACAAATTTTATCCTGCTGGATTTTTGTACGCAGAGGTGCGTGATAATGTTCCTTTTCCTGACTACGTCATAAAAATTTCCGTCGAGCAACTTGTTTACTTTTACGGTATAGTACGGTACCCCTCCCCTCTATTTTATTCGTTCATCTAAAATAGAAAAAATAAATTCAAAGCTGCTTTTACAGATGGTGTCACCATCTCGTCTTGAAAGACATTAAAACATCAGTGAACTTACCATAATAAGAAAAAAGACATCCCTAAAAAATTTTTTATTAGAATCACCATAATATAACTGATTTATTCTATTGAAGCTTGACACTAGCGAAACGTACTCGCAAAGGAGTTTAGCGAAGTGCTCATCTTCCCCAATTGTGGATTACCAATACATTTAACAATTATAGCGCTGTCTTTTCCGAAATAGGGGACTAGAGAACTAGATAGCAAGTATCTTACAATGTATGTCAGAAGAAACAAAAATACATATCCACTTAAGATTTTTGATAATTGCGACCATTACACAGCACGACTGCAAATTTTTTGTCATGTGTGCATAAAAAATCGATTTCATTTTCCTTCCGGTTTCAGTAGGAAATCTGTTGCAAAGAGCTGTAGCCTCATGTGCAACGTCATTGAGTTGAAGATTTATTCTTAGATCATAAACCGTAAATAATAACGGTTTTTATGTATGTGACATTATTGTTGTTTGATCAGCTCCAATATGAATGGTATGTTAAGTTAAGGCATGTTATATTTTACCAGCTGAAGATGCTTTTTGTCAACTCAAAAGAAAGAATCGCCATGAATCACAGAAATGAAGAAGAACAGGAGCCTCTGGAAGACGATCGGAGCGAATTGGCCCAGTCTGTATCAACCATAAGTTTAATAAGTGGATCATTTAATATGGATAATATTTCGACAAAAATGGACAATCTAGAACGAGATGAATTATTCACAAAAATTAATGACTCACAGATTGATTATGACAATAGAATGGAAACTTCAGAGAACATCCAAGTGAAGGAAAAAGAAGAAGATAATCTAGAGGTCTTTGGTGATAAAAAAAATTGCTCCAATGAAGCTGAACCCATACTTATCACCGATTCTGGGATAATCAACAATAAAAAAGAAGGAGATACTCCGGAATTTTATGAAGACAAATCAGTTCGTTCAGATAAAGCTGAAACCTTACTCATTTCTGATGCCGACATGATTAATGATGTCCACTCTTTCTCTTCTTTAATTGAGGCATCTAAGTTGCTGCAGAGCAATGTGAGGAATACAAGAGGCTTACTTGATAGACAAACAGCACCTAATATTTGGCATAATAATTTTATTGCTCCTAAAAGTAAAGGAAATACCTCTAACACAAGAAATACTTTCAATGGTCATATTGGAGGAGCAACACATATTGTAGAAGTTTTCCAAGAGCTCATTGATTCAATCATATCATGTGTTAGGGATGAAATGAATGATATTGATGCCTCAAAAATGAATCCTAATGCATGTTTCATGCCTTCTCTTTTCCAGATACCCGCCCTTTCCATACTTTTTGGCCATCTCCGTGAAGAGATTATTCTTACTAACGAGTACTACTATTCTTATGAGAATGACGAAATAGATGCAGACCTTATTCTATACCGATTCATATGTTTACTAGATCATATGCATAAACTGGCCTTATCCATCTCAGATGTGGAATATTGTCAAGCCTCAACTCCTAAAATTGAAGTCAATGTGTTTCAGATCGTGCTTGCGGTAGTTGGGGAGGGAATATTTTTAATAAAACAAATTAATTCTATTGTCGTGAAGATAAAATCACAAAATGAAGCCGGAAAAACTAATGAAGAAACAAATGAAGTACCAAAAAAAGAAATCAACACTCCTAAAGACCAGGCCCAGCTTCATCATAGACAACAGCAACGACAGAGACGAAACGAAGGTTCTATATTTCGTACTAGTATGAATGTAATCAACATAGATGAAAGCAACATTTTACCTGATAGCAAGATATCAACAAAAGAAATGATCGATCTTTGGGATAGACTAGCAGAATGGGCGTTGAACGTTGAAAAATATTTCCTGGTTTATTCATCAGACTCCTCCAATAATGATCATAGAGCTTTATATAATGATGGTGATGCCTTTATAGCACTTACTAAAAAAATTGCTTTGAGTTCTAGTGAACCCTTTGGATCTATAACTTCGTCTTTGGCTACTATTTCAGAGGATAGAAAGCAACTTTCTGAGGCTTCTGTGCTTGAGGAATACTTAGATAATGAGCGGGATAAAATGATTGATAAAAGCGATAGGATTTTGATAAAGTCTTGGAATCAGGTTGACATAAAAGAAACTGAATTGCTACATGCTTTTGACTCAGGAACTATTATGAGGAAAAAAGAACTAATGTATTTGGGTATTTTTCTTTGCTTGCCCTCTCTGTATGACATCTTTTTTCATTTTCAAGAGGACAACCATTCTTTTATTTCAATCTATGCGTGCTTTATTATAGGATTAATACACACATTGAAAGGATTTTTATTTGGATGGCCAAAACAGGCAACTAATCGAGTCCTGTTCAAGTTTGAGCACTCTCCATTTACCATTATGCAGAGCATGTTTAAGAAAAATAGTATAGTGCTTCCAAGGAGCGAAATAAAGAAAAAAGTAATCTCTACATTGATTAGCCAGGCACGGGGAAATAAAAAGAGCAACGAAAAAAACACACCTCCCAACACAACAATTCTTACTGGTCTTCCTGGATGCGGAACTACAACTTTAGCTGCAATGTCGATCAAAAGTAAAGAAACTATCAATCACTTTTACTACGGCATTGTGTGGTTATCGTTAGGTCCATATCCAATAACATATGGAGGATTAATTGAACTATATCGAAGGATTTGTTCTCAACTTTTCAAGAACTCCACATCGTCGTTTCATGAGTTAACGCAATTTCATATGCATCCAGAAAATGATGAAGACGAAAAAGATCTCATGATGAAGTTACGTCAAGACATGATTGATTTATTTTCTGACAATAAAAAGAAGTGGAGTTTAAGATCGCTAATCGTGATTGATGGTCTCAATCATATTGAAGACTTAATTTTTTTCCAATTTCATGGCGAAACATCAAAATCTTATGAAGAAACTAATGAGGAAACCTTTTTGGGCCCATCTATACTAGTGACTAAAAATACAACTGATACAATTACTTCGATGACTCGAAATAATGAAATAGCAACTGCTGAAATCATTCAGGTAATGCCTTTAAGCAATGATGAAGTTCTCAAAATGTTTGATACCGAGTCTACTACTGTGGAAAGACATGAAAATGTACTATTTTATGAATCTCAGATGAAAAAGGTCATGCTCGAACAATGCCGCCGATTACCGTTTTATATCAAAATTATTACACGTTTGATGAAAACAAGAAAGGATTTATATAATGAAATAAAAGACGTTCACGATGTGTATTGGGAAAACATATATAATTTCCTCAGAAAAGAAATTGACGCTTCCTATTCTTACACCGGAAAAATGATAGAAGAAAACAGGACAGTTTCATTTATCAATCTTCTCTTTTCTGCAGACGGTATTGGCAGTGATGGACTAGGAAAAATATTGGAATTGTGTTTTTCGAGTTTGGTTGCAGTTTTCATGGATTCTTCATGTTTTTTGAACGATCACTCAAATTACTCCCATAATGCATTATTTGCTCCTTGGACAGCTGTTCATGTTTTATGGACCGCTTTGCTTGATAGTGATGAAGTTTCTAATCAAGAAATTGTAGAATTCGAGCACGCATTCTTTCATTATCAACAAAATGATAACAATCAAGTTATTACATCGAGAGTGTCTTTCATTCGGAGTTTACTGGAATCCATGGGAATCATTCAATCAATTTGCTACAAGTCAGAAGAAGATCCCAATATTCTTCGAGGGATTTTTGTTCCGAATGAATCTCTGAAACTTTCTGCCGAAAACCTTATGATATTTGATGTATCTGAAGAAGAAGAAGGGGATTATGAATTTGACAGAAAGGAGCGAGAATGGAACATTCTATTTATTCGAGCTTATGAAAAAAAATTCAAAAAACATAAGTTGAGCATAGAGGTTCTATCTACAGTTGGAATAGATCAAATAAATGAAGATGAATTGACATTTCTGCTGCAATATCTTCCTCATCATTTGATAGCTGCTGGTACGTCATCCAACTTTTTCATGTACTCATATCAATATCAATGTTGCCAATCTCTTTTTTTCTTATTAACATTTCGTTGTTTGTCAACAGGAATGATGGAAACTGCTGGAAGAATGCTAGCAGGATGTGGGTTTGTCAAGAATCGATTAAATTATATAGGAATAGTGAACGGGACTAAGCAACAAATCAAAGATGCTGAACTACTTTTGGAAATGTCTCGTAAAGATGCAGAGAATTACCAGGATCTTCGGGACAGAACACAAAAGATTGATTTTGTCGCAGCGAAAAGCTCAGTTGTCATGGGATTTGAGCATGTGGTGGACCATCTGCACGAGCATATTAATTCCATTGAATCTGATGAAGAACACATCTTAGATGTTTCTTCTTTACTACATGCTTTAGGTTGTTCAATTCAGAGGCAAGGATGGCGAAACGAGGCATTCGTATTTTTCCAAGAAGCCTTGTTTCTCAGTAAGAATATTTTTCTCTCCGACGAGGCTTCAAGCTCTCTTCTTCAACTTCTTGTTCGTACACTCTTTTCAGTCGGTCTTGTTTCGTTTGAAAACAATGATTATGTCGAAGCTATTAAAGATCTTACCGAGGCAGTTGAATACTTGAGCTTACTAGACGATGCAATGAACAGAACAAGATTTGCAGCTGACCTCCATCATAACCTTGGTTTAGCTTACTACTTGAAAGAAGATTATGAACCTGCTATTGATACCTTGTTGAATGCGATAAAAATTCACGGTTACGTCAATACTGCTCCAAGTATTGAAAAAGCGGATATTGTTTACCACATTGGTAAAATAGAACAAAATTTAGGAAATCTAGATGATGCAATAAAAAGGTACAGCGAATGTCTCCATGTGAAGAAAAAATTACTAGGCTATGAGCATGTTGATGTAGCTAGAGTTCTGCATGCACTTGGTGATGTTTGTCAAGAAAGAGGTGATATTATGGAGGCAATTAGAATTTACACTGAGGCTTCACATGTTTGGAAAAGTACTTACCAGGGCGACAATGTAGCAGGAATAGATTACGCTCACTCGCTGCACAACTTAGGAGTGCTTTATCGTCAAAAAGGAATGCTTTCCGAAGCCATGCAAGCTTATCATAATTCATTACAGATACGGAAATCAATTCTTGGATCATTTCATGTCGATGTGGCTCAATTATACCACAACATAGGAATTGTTCATTGCGAGAATGGTGCATACGATGAAGCGATGAAAGCCTACGCAAAGGCTCTGCGAGTGCGAGAAGAGCTCTTGGGAACAGGAAGCGCTGACTTTTCAAACACTCTTCACAACATTGGTGTGGTGATTAGGCAAAAGGGTGATACTGACGAAGCTAGGCAAGCATTTATGGAGGCTTTGTGGGTTGCTAAGGCTTTAGATATTGATGCCCCTAGTGCGGACTTGCTAAGAGAACGGTGCGCTGTACTTTTTGGCGCCAAAATTCTTGACAAAGTAAGTTGTCGATGTACATTCTCTTTTTCTTCATACTATTTCATATTTTAAACCGTGACTTTCTTAATATCATTTCTTTTTTTATAGTGTTGTGTTTCTTCAAGAATTTTTGCTTGTGCTACTTTGATGGTGGAATCTATGCTTACAAAAGATGACAATGACTCTGAATTAAATTCAGTACCTTCTATCATGTCATGGATACATCCTATGCTTCCTCTTCTAACTGCCATTGTCAACTCAGAGATTGTTGCACTTGAAAATCCTACCGAGAACAAACGTACAGACTATGATAATTATGTAAAGAAGAGCACTTCTGCTGTTAGCTTCTGTTCCTTTGATTTTTCAACAATTTTTATGCCGGTTGACATCACGATGGAATCGAATGCTCATTTAGAAGCATGCATACAAAGCCTAACGAAGACTTTACAGGAGATAAATCAATTTTGTATACATGCATCTAAGATTCAAAGTCAAAATCAACCAGAAACAGCAGAGGAAAAGACCAATGATGAAAATAGCGTACTTACCAAAATGTTGCTGGTTTTCCATGCTATGTCGTCGCATGTTGATGGTAATAATCTTCGAGAAGTTTGTTCTGAGGTCAGTCAAGTTTTGTTATGTTTACTGGATGGAGACTTCCATCTGACGAGATCTTCCCTAACTCTTTTCTTCTATTTACTAAAAAAATAGGTAATGCCCGAAGTAAGTTCTGGGAAATGGCCTTCATCTCGTTTTATTAAAGCAGCTGAGCTTTATCGAGATGAGTTTGAAGCAATTGTAGCGAATATAGAATCCAGGCAGGAAGGTGTACTTGAAATTGAGACGTCAATTGTTACCAATATTAGGCAGAAGCTCAGTATTTACCTAAGTTCTGCCATCCGATTTCATCTCAGGCGTTTTTTTGATCCTCCACCACTGGGCTATACGTTACCTTCAGATGATCATCCAAGTCCTGATTTCTCTGGCAGTAGGTCAGAAACTCATGAAATGGTTTGGATGGCTTCTTCAGAGGAAAAATCTTCAATATCATTTATACTAGATAGTTCGAATCAATTATATCAAGCTCCTATTTCTTACGTTTTAAATTTGGCAATTCGTAGAATTTATGAGTACTTTGAAGCACACCATGATATTTTGAAGATAACTGATAAGAATGCAAGATCTCCGAATCAAGAATTAAAGGAGTCAGCCCAATCCAAAGAAAATGCAGATTTGGATCCATACCCTGGTTTGAGTTCATCTTCACTATATTGCCTTAGTGAAGAAGCATCAGATTTACATATTATGAATGATAATGAAGTTCAAGAAGTTATAGAAGATATTATGCTTGCGAAATTAGCATTATCAGCCGCTAATGCAGGAAAATTTATATACTCTCTCATTCTATGGCCTGGGGTGAAAAGCTGTATTAGAGAAGTGGGTGGTTGGCACAGTAATGTAGAGTTGTTCGCTAGGATTTTTTATGAGCATAATTTAAATATCGATAATCCAGAAGATGGTCATCTTATTCTTCTGAGGGACATAGATGGGATAATGCTTGAATTAGAGAAGGAAAAAGGACAAATGGGTGAAATTGGCTCTAGAGGTGAAGGCATACTTAATCTGTTTTGGAACAGATTCAAAACAGGCAAGTCAAGAAAATACTTTCGAAGATTTCAAGATTTACTCCCGTCAACTCATATTTTAATTGTTACTTTTTTCACTATTGAACGTCAGAATCAAGGCAAAAAAAAGAGAATGCAAATGAAAGAATCATACGACAAACTTTGGTAGATGACTCATACAATCTAACGTTTCCTTTGCTTGTTGAACCAGAAAGTGACGAATGAGCCAATGTAGACTCCTGCTTGATGGAAGATGCCCCGCTCATGTATATATTGTTGTGAAGATATATTTCCGCATATTGTAAAGAAAACCATCACTATTTTCTAGAACTTTTCTCCAAAAATTTATTATAATCTGGCATGAAAGAGATTTTCAGAGCGAACTTTTTTCTTTAGCTGGAACAAAACCTCTTTTTATCTCGTTTGTAACATTCCTCATTTCGCTGAAAAGAGCATTCAACTTAATTTCAATCGTTTCAATTTCCCGCTTCAATTTTTTTTCAACCTCTTGTAAATCACTTTTGTTTGCTTTTCTGTACGAATGCTCGGTTTGTTTCCTGTCAAAATTGATTGGCCGAATATGAATTTCCTCTAAATCTTTCGCAGGAACCAATTTATATGTCCATCTATTGTCCTTTTCAAGTTTATTTTGCATATCCTTGCCCACATGAGTGTATAATTCAAGAATTGTCTCAGCCTTAATGCGAATCACAACAGCAAATTGGTCCTCTAAGATGCGATCAAAAATGTCACCTATTAGCGAAATTAAAGCATTCAAAGCAACGATAGATACAATCAAAAGTAATGCACAAACCAGGATCATTGAAAGTGGCCTAGAAACGAGCTCAAATAATATATCTGAATCGAAATCTGCAAAAAGGCTCATAAAAAATATAACTTCGAATGCATTTGGAATAGTTTCGAGATTGGGGCGTTCTCTTTCGCTCTCGTTACCCAAACTTCCTCCAACAAACAAGCTCCTTATAGTGAGAGCCCACACCCAAATCATTGCAAATACTATGAAAAAAAAAGGAAGTATTTCCTTGGATTCGGCTATCAGAGATTGAATTAACCAAGAGCATTGGTCATGTAGGCGAAAGCAGTAAAAAATGTTATTCCAGCTGAAAAATAGAGCCAGTGCTGATGTTAGGGTAACAATGAAATCGTCCAATTGCATAATTTCAACAACTAGAAAAATCATGGAACTGAATATAGCTGCTAACTGCCATATATTCACCGGCATAGAAAGAAAGCTCTTCAATCCTATTTTGAGCAAGTGACTTATTTTTTGACGTGCCCAACTTCCAAGCCCGACACAGACACAGAAGAATAATGTGTAGTCACCGAATGCACGAATGTTTGTTTCTATATCACCATTCGAAAGAAAGCGTCGATTCCAGGAACTTTCACAAAGTATAGTGAGGCATATTACCCACCCCAAAAATACAATACATCTATAAAATAGGAACCGTTTAGCCCATGTTTTCCAGTGACATTCAATCACTGCCTGCATAGCCAAAGCACTGAAGGGATCATTGGATTCTAATCTAAGTAAGGCATGTATTGTAGCAAAACTTCCAAGGTCGGGTAACAAAACACGAACAGTTTTCATGCGGATTCTTTCGCGATCATCTTTTTTGAAATTATTCCAAATTGTAAAGTCATGTGCGTTACAACTTGACTTCAACAATGATCTATTCAATGGATTATCAGTTGTGTCTATTCTATAAGTATCATGATGAAGTACAAATCCTTTTGAGCAACCTTTTTCTCCAGCTTCTAATATTTGCATGACACCATCAAGATTATTACTTCTGGCGAATTTTATAAGAAGCACAGTTGCTATATCCGTAAGATTTATTTCAGAAGTCGATGATTTGTATGACCCAGATGTAAGGACGTTTTTGATTGACGTAAGATGATTGTATTCATATAGACATTTCATAATGCCATTCGATGTCCTAATTGCAGGTGTTGAGGCCAGCGCATTTGCAGGAAAAAGCGATATAAGCTCTGCTACCAATTTGTGCAGATTTAACTGAACTGCAGTCGCAAGAAGGTTTTTACCATCATCATTTCTTTTCAGCATTGCATCACCGTTTGTCAACTTTGCAAACTCTACGATTTTGTAATGTGTTTCACGTGTTCCTTGAAGTAAATCGCCAACTGGTAGCAAACATTCATGTGGACCATATTGGTAAATAAAGAAAGTGTACACTAGGTTTTTGGATGAAAGCGCCACAAAATCAGACTTCATTTGAACATGGTAAGTGATTGAGAGGTTGCGTATAGGAGATGTCGACAGAAAAGAAAATGAACATTTCCACGTTATTGAATCATAAAACGATAAATTATTGCTTTCATCTCCAATAGCAAACTTATTTCCATCCGGCGTAAACGCTAATGCAAATATAGCTTCGTTCCTGTCAAAGGTGCACAATTCATCTCTTTTTTCAAAATCATATAGAATAACTTTCTTACTGGTACCTCCGACAATCAGCTTAGTTTGGTCAGGAGAAATTGCAAGGGCTCTAACACACCCATCGAATACCATATGCTCCATTTCACCCTTCGTAATATCATAGACTATTATACCTTCATCATCCTTCCCTCCGATAACAAGAATATTTCCGTCTGGGGTAAAATCAGCTGCAACAACATGAAACTGAAATAAAAATGATTTCATTTCACTCTTATTTGATAAGTCATAAAGAAATACTTTTTTCGAGACAGATATTATAGCGATTCTATCCCCATCAGGCGAAAAGCAAATTTTCCAAGCTTCTCCACTATCTATGGAAAACACAACACTGTTACAAGATATATCATAAATGAAAGTTTTATGGGAATTGATCGCAATGAAATCTCCATTCGGAGCAAAAGCGGCTGCATTGACACGAGAATCTTGATTGAATACATGAATTTTTCCTGTACTATAGCTGTCGTATACAACAGCACGATTGCCTTCCCCAACGACAAAATTGATACCATCGGGCGAAAACGCAAGAGTTTCTACTCTTTCCTCTTCTACAAAAGTAACAATATCAATGTTAGAAATAGCATATATGGTCGCTTTTCTGTTCTTTCCACCAATAGCAAGCTTACTTCCATCTGGGGAGAATGCTAAAGTAAATATTTGATCATCGTGTTGGATTTCTTTGAAAATGCTTCCATTCGCTATATCAAATATTCTAGCTTTAGTATAGGATCCTAGAGCAAATTTGTGTCCATCTGGCGAAAAGGCTGCCGTTCGCCCAATTGCACCACACGGAAAAGTTTTTAATTTTTCTCTAGTGGATACACTATAAATTGTAGCCATACCGTACGCTGAAATTACAACAAAACTACTTCCTTCTGGTGCAAATATGATTTGGGTAACAAAGTTGTCACTGTTATATGAATTGATAAGTTCTCCGGAGAGAATGTCATAGAGATAAACACTCTTTTCAAACCCCCCAATGGCAAGTTTAGTTTCATCAGGCGAAAAGGCAGTCGCCTTAACTATAAAATCAAACGAAAATGTTCTCCATCTTTCCTCCGATGCAATGTCGTATATAACTGCCTTTTTATCACTTCCAGCGAGTACAAGTCTTTTTCCATTTGGAGTAAAGGCTGCAGCAAGAATACTATCATCTCGTTGGAACATACATATTTTTTCACCCGACGAGGTATCGTATACAGGTGCTTTTTTATCCTCACCACCAACAACGAGCTTTTTACTATCATGCGAGAAAGCCACAACTCTTATTTTATCCTCTCTATAAAATATGAATAGTTTCTCTTGACTTAAGGTATCATACAAAACAGCTTTTTTGTCCTTACCACCCATAGCAAGTTTGGTCCCATCAGGGGAAAAGCTGATGGTATAGATATGGCCATTTCTTTGATATTCCTGATATTTCGTGAAAAAAGAAACGTTTTTGTTGATTTCAAATTCGTTGTTGAGTGTTTTGATAGAATTGATATCGCTCTGCTCGGATGAATGTATATATCTTGATTGAGGTATTTTACGTTTTCGGTTGAACCTTAGCTTGTCAAAAGCATTGCTTTGTTGAATTGCATCAAAAACCATTCTGATTTGCATCAACTTCTACAGTGTTCTCTTTTTCGAAATTTGAAGTTATGGAAGCGTCATATTATTCTCTGCAGGCTTTTGTTTGATGTAAAGTTAGCACCCTCTCTCTAGAGGAATGTCTTCTGTAAAGATACAAAATAATAATATAACATAAAATGTAATAAAAAAGTACAGTACTGCATCATCGGCAGTACTATACGATTCGTACGAATTCTATTTTCGTGTTCAGGTGCTTAGCCACTTAAAAAGTAGAATGAATGAGGTTTTCGGATATAATGCCGGTCACCTCTACCAATTCTCAAGAGAAAACAGTGTTCACATTACTTTAACTTGTTAGGCTGCCGTTATGGAAAATTAACAACCAAATTTTCAAAATAATGCACCATTTTTGTTGTGGCTTAAGTGATATGTTTTCCGTATTTTTCTCAAAACTTACATTGTTAGATATTTTTTATTTTTGGTAAATTCAAGATAAAAGTGAAGCATAGATGGAACTTTTGCATCTAATATTGATGCAAATTAAGCATTGCTGTTCTGAAGGACGTAGTCTTGATGAGTCTCTGGATCTACACCAACTGCATCCCATCCCATGCCTCTCAATTGTTTAGCAACATAATTTATACGTTTCGCATTCACACCAAAATCCAGATATCCCACCCTAGAACTTGATCGAACTTGGACCTCCCTATTTTCGTTTTCCATATAGGCAAGCTCAAAATCGTCAATATATCCATTTTTCAAACTTTCAAATTGAACATAAATATATCCCTTATCTGTGTCCGATGTTACAATCTGAAATCCACCTCCATCGACATTTTTTTGTCCAGGTTCGTACGCTTTGATGACAGTTTCCAACTGTTCAAATGCTTCTTTTTTAGTGGCTACGGATTTAGGCCATTTCCAAGAGGGAATCACATGTTCAGGATCTTCTTCTAATGAATCTGTAGAAGAAAAACAATTTGGTGCAGCTCCACACTGCTTCAACCCTTGATAGGGTTCTCCAATCATATCCTTGCGAGTTCCAATGTTTAGATCCTTGGGTTGAGGACCACGACGTTTGGGTCTATCATCATATTTGGAACTGATTTTGTTGGCAAAGGCATTAGCTGCTTTTGGTGATACTGCTAGGGTGGAAAATATGCCAAGCGCTGTGTTGCGGAAAATGTTTCTACGTGTTTTTTCAATTGCTGCTAAAGATTGTGGTTCAATTGCACTCTCAACATCGTTCTTCATGACCTTCAGAGATGATTGCTGTGGGAATGGTTTCAAGATGGTGAAGGCCTTTGAACTTATGACAGTGCTTACAACACTCAAAAGAAATAAGATGCTATTCTTCATCATGAAGGAAACAATCTTCGATTAAATGTATCACAAATTGCTTTTGTTCAACAAGAACGTATGCTTTGTCGATCTTATCTAAAGTGAACTTTTGAAGCTGTGGTGGAGTTGTTGCATCTTGTTGGCAGGTGTGTCAGATTTTGATAAAATGACGTATTATTCTATTTTCGTAAGTGTTGAACATCACTCAGCAACAAATTCCATCATGCGACATATGTCAAACGATAAGGTACCCGGAGATAGAGTAGTACAATGAAAGCGTAGAGTTGTTCGTAGAGTTTATCTCATTTTGGAGAGTGTGATGTCACCAGCAGTTTCTTGAAATAAATACATAACAACAAAACCATTGCTTCGTAAGATTATTATTATTTTCGCCATGGTAAAAATCATTAATTAATTTTGACACATCCTTGAGAGTGCATGATTAACCTCACAAGTCAATTTGGCACCCTTCAAATTTGGGATACGATAGATCAAACACAAAACCTTGCATTTTCCACATTCATCAAGTTCTGCTGCCATTGAAATTCAATAACTCGTATACTAATTACGTCAAAGAACATGCATTGATAGAATGAAACGATTAACAATAATTCTTTTTATCGTCATCGCAATCTTACTATGTGTATCATTCCAAATCCAACTACTCGCTCTTGCCAATAGCTTCACAGAAAGCCCTTCCTTCATCCAACATTCAAATGAAAATGAGTTTGATAAATTTGGAGAGTTTACTGGAGAAATGCTATACATCTTGAAACAATGCAAAAATCAGCAAAATTATCTCAATATGGAAATCCTCAAAATGCTTCAAGATGCTCCTTCCAAATCTCACCAAAGTCAAGAATGCATGCAGACATTAGATGGAACCCCCATTGTTGTAAAAGAATCTATATGTCGTCACCGATTTCTTTGGTTATCTGGATTGCATTTTAGTGGTACGTCTCTTACCAATTATATCTTACAAACAAATGGTTTAATTTCCGGTCATATTGATACTGGCGTACCCATGGATGAAGGACAACATTTACAGAATGAATTTCCACGCGATTATGAAAATGGTGATATATGCAGTTCGACTGATATGATTCAATATCAAATGGATGAACATCATCATCTCGCATCTGATAAAGTAAGATCATGTCTGTTTACTGAATGGGCACATTATTGGGATCTAAGTCGACCCATATTGATGGAAAAATCACCTGCCTCAATTTTCCATTTAAGATATCGACAATGGATGTTTCCAAGGGTATCTGCGAGTATAGTGGTGGTAAGGCATCCACTTTATGGATGCTTGATTCATCCAAACAAACAAAGTCCATCAAATTTTTTTCATCGAGATTTGATAGAGTCGGCATTGCATCATTGGATGGATTCTCATAATTATTTGATATCCATCTTACCACAACTAGATCGTTATGCTATTATAATGTTTGAAGATTTCTACAGTCAACCAGATGCAGTCTCCGAATTAAACTCGGTAGTGTCATCCTTCTTTCCAGATGTCATCACATCCGCATCAGATGTTAGTTTTCCAGACGCAAATCGGCGCAGACTTCCCTTTCGAGATGATGTGGGGTCTAAAGAAAAACCAGAAGTAGATATAAGTTTGATTATGGGATGGGCCTTTATTTTTGATGCTACTCGAAAAGAAGAGAAATACAAAAAGGTTTATGAAGAAATTTTACCTGTATTAGAAAGCTTTGAAAAGTTAGTGAATGACTTTGGATACAGTCTATTAAATATTCATGAAATAAATGTAGAGAAATTCAATGCCAAGTTTGGACGAAAATTCTAAACGCGTTTGTCATGAGAATCATCACTGCTGAATTGATTTTTTAGTATGTGAAACAAAATGATTCATAATTAGTAGAGAATTGTCGTAAAGACACTAATTAAACAGCATTCTAGATTTATATGAAATGCAATTGTCATCATTATGGCATAACTTGAATAGAAAGAAGCACGAAAGGAAGAAACTGAAAACTTCCAACAGTGATTTCTGCAGGTTGGATGATGGTTGATTTTTTTTTTGAAATAGACTTACGTATGGCAACCTCTCGTAGATTCTACTTAGAAATAGGCTTTGAGAACATGAAATTTTTGAACGCATTCGATGCTCTTTTTCATTCAATTGCATTTGTTTGACCAGCAAATAACCAGAATATTTTGAAACATCATTCAAAATGACCTCTGTAGGATTTATTGGACTAGGAATAATGGGCGAAGGCATGGCTGGACGTCTGCTAACTGAAAAAGTCACGGGAACTTGTCCTGAAAGTGCCTTGATTGTATGGAATCGAACTGTCTCCAAAAGCAGCGACTTTCAAGAGAAATTCAAAGATTATCATGTCAAAATCGCCTCCTCTGCCAAAGAAGTAGTAGAAACTACCAATGTAACCTTTTGCATATTATCTACACCAGAAGCAAGTAAAGCTGTCTTTGAAGCTGAAGATGGCATATTAGCGGGTGTTTCTGCATCATCCTCGATTGTAGATTGTGCTACTTTAGCAGAGAGTGATATGACACGAATGAATGATGCAGTAACCTCCAAAGGAGCTCGATTCTTAGAAGCTCCAGTGTCAGGATCGAAAGTTCCTGCTGCTATGGGATCACTTATTTTTCTATGTGCCGGCTCTCAATCTCTCCACGATGAAATTGTAGATACGGCCCTGAAAGCTATGGGAAAAGCTTCTCATTTCTTTGGTACTTCTGTGGGATATGGAACAAGAGCTAAATTAGTTGTAAATTCACTCATGGGCACTATGGTAGCCGCCTACGGAGAAGGATTAGCTCTGGCCGAGTCAGTTGGACTAAATCCTTCCACCATGATTGAAGTCATCTCGCAAGGAGCCATTCAAAGTCCTGTTTATGCTCTCAAAGGACCCAAAATGATTGTGAAAAATCATGCCCCTAATTTTCCATTAAAGCATGCTCATAAAGATATGAAGTTAGCCAGTGACATGGCCAAAGAGGCAGGCGTTGAATTTTCTGTCATGGATCAAGCTGAAATGGTGTTTCGAAAGGCCAGAGAAGATGAGGATTTAAATGTGCAAGATTTAGATTTTAGTGCCGTCTTTGAAAAAATTCATAAGGAATCCACCAGTGACTTTTCCAAACAAAGGTAATTAATATTATACCATACACAGAGAGTATAACGTGAGTAGTTAGTGCATCTACGAAGTATCGGGAATGCAATTACGTTTTTAAAGAAAAAGAGATAAGTGCAGTCAACTTTGAATTGCAAAAAAATATAAAATAAATTTAACTGTTAGGATATTTCATCTCAAAGTGTCATTCAAAAAATCTAAGTTGTATACATGGAATACATTATAAGCCGAAGGGATAAGAAATATGCAATGTCGAAAGATTCCCTTTCTATCACCTTCGAGTTGAGGATAAAAAATACAAAAAATGTGAGCAAAAATAATTCTTCCTGTTCTAGATTCACAATCATTTACAAACAAATTCATATGCTTCATATATGGGTTGGTGATATTAGTCCTAGTAAGGGACCATGGTCAGCAGCGCGTCGTTCTGCAAAGATCCAACCAGACAAACTCACATCATCATTCCTTTCGAAATGATCATGGAGTCGCCATGACGCATTTCTGCGCGATCGAATCAGTCTGACGTTGATCTTGTAATCATAAGCATACTTCTTGATCCACGACAAGATCAAAAACTTACCTTTGCATAGGAATCAAATCATAAGCTACTAAAAGGCCCTACTCTGTGTTCATGGGAGCTTCATTTGCTTCATCACGAATTTCATCCGCTGCTTTTATATACATGACATTATTACATCGGATTAGAACTTCACCCAGCATTCCCGTATATTGTCCATCGATATATTCTTCCGTGCGCTCTAGTTGAAGATTCATGTACGCATCCGAAGATGATAGAATACCTTGATATTCCATTCCCCACTTCAATTTGACACGCACATTTTTACCCGTTAAATCGGCCAAGAAAGGTTTGGGATTAATCACGTAGCTGCTCTGTAGTGCAATGAGTAATAGAAAGGGATTTTGGTTGCGGGCATAATGAAGTGAGTCAAGAGACAGTTTTTCAGACAGTTTTTCAGTGATAAGTTATTTGAGACAGCGCGCGCAATCCATTTCGATTTATATTCTTTCATGCCATTGTAAAAGATTCCCCATGCATGAAAAGATCATGTTGAATTGGTTGGAAAAATATATGAGCAAATGCATCTTCTATTCCTTGCTCAAAGAGTGAAAGATGGACGGTGTGCACGGATTGTGTATCAATTCCTTACCATTGATTTATTGCACGGACAGATATGTGATCCTTAATATTGCTAACGGGATGGATACCTGCTACGCCAAATTGCTATGAGAGCATATTTGTAAGATTTACTACGATGTTACCTTATTGGAATATTCAACGTGCAAGTATGGTAGGCCCAGATATTAATTATTTCATTTCAAAAATGACAGCAGTTTCTCGTTACAGAAAAAACTACAAAAAAGAAAAGGATCCCATCTCTGGAATAATGAATGCAATCAATTCATTTGAATTTATATAAATTGTGGTTGTAAGCATATCAAGATTTATTGACTCCCTGTCGTATTCTAAAATTATTTTTCATTTTCTTTCAAGAGTTGCTATTGGAAGTTTCGTTTGTAAGCTGACAAGATAAAGTTACCAAAAACCTTTCTGACATAAAAAGATCTTCTTTTCACCTCGTAAAATTGTCATACTTAGAATGGTTTTGTATCCAAAAGAAAATTGACGCAGAAAAGGTTGGAAAAATTTATGAAAGAAGTTTTTTTTCATCGCTCATCTTTTTAAAAAAATCTTATTAATTTGGCATGAAATGTGTTCGTTTGGTTTTTAGCTATAAACTCATTAGGAAGGCATAAGAAACTAAGTTAACGAAAATTGAGTGAAAAAGTAAAGTTCAAGGTTTGATGCTATTTATTTCTCTTGCAAAAAAGTTTTTGTTGATACTCAATACTTGCATCGAGCTCACTTCCATATCAAAAAGTGAGTTTATTCAAACCGTACAAAGAATAGAATCGAGAGCATTTGGTTACGAATCGCTCACTGAAAGAATTGGCAGCAGTTTAAAAAACGTATGGTAATCGAGAACGTCACAAGAGTTTAAACTACGAGTGACAGTAGGTAGTACAACAAATCTCAGCATATATCATACATAACTTATTGGTAATAAATACTACATATCTTTTTGTATTTGGGTGCGCATCATGTTACATCATTCTTAAGTTCTTTTCTTCCAATACGATACGATAATATCTTCTTTTTAAAAATCTCTCTTATTCTTTTTCAAGTACGGTACTATACTTACTACGTACAATAGCACTCAGAATGTGATGAATGGAAATCGGAATAAATAAAAACAAAGAACAAATAGATTTCTGTTCTTCTCATAAAATGGACACAGCAGAATAAACTATCTTTAATTTGACAATGGATCCGATGTCAAATGAGGATCTCCAGAAATCTCTTCTCAAAAGTGAAACAGAAGTAACTTTAACATCGTTGTATACGAGCGAGGAATCCTCCAAACTCTCAGTTTCAAACAATGATTCGCAACATTATGATCACTTTTTCCAGCCCCTGGATAAGCGTGATACTTTAACATATGATGAAACCAAGGAGTCAAAAAAAACTTCTGTCAATGATCAATACGAAAAAAGGCTTATTATGAACTTGTCAAAAACTAAAACGTCTACAGATTCGCAACAGAATTTTTCGTGGAATCCTAACAATAGTAATAAGACTGGATTGATAATGAACAACGTGGGCATGCACAGTATGGCCACCATGCCGCCTAGCGGAATAATGGGCGTGAGCAGTAGTATGCTTAGAATTGGAATTGGTGGTAGAAGAGATACCTTGACATATGATGAGATGAATCCATCACCCAGTTTGGAGGGAAGAAAAAATGAATCTTTTTCCACAACTTCAGAAGAATTAGATGAATTAATGATTAAGACAGTTGCTGATGTTGTACTGACAATAGACCATGAAGAGCATGAAACAAAAATCATGAAAAACGAAATTACTTTGGAAACCAATGATCAAAGGACAAGTTCAAATGAAAACGCGGTGATCAAGTCTCAAAAGTTATCGTACATCAAGAGCAGGTTCATATCGACTTTCGAAGTCATTATTGCGAAATTATTTTTTGCGGGATTTTTCTGGCAAAGTGCAGCTACTCTCAGTGGTCTAGATTCTCAAACATTTGCATTTGCTATTGTTACTGGAATTGGGGAAGCTACAGGTGTCTTTTTCGGGAACTTACTATATGACATGGTCAAAAAATCCTCAGTTGATAGTAGCATCAATTTGACTGCCTCTCTCCAAACGTCAATTTTTCTCTCAACGGCTACTTTTTGTTCAGGTACTTCTTGGCAACCAATTGTAAACATGTTTAAGAATATCGGTCTTGGTTTTTTGGGCACCTTCGTTGGAACTTGGATTTTTTGTACATTTGCATTTAATTCCGGTCTTCGCTTGGGACGAAATGTGTATTGGAACACCTTATCGTTCATAGAGAAACCAACGTGGGAAAATTCAAGGAATGACTTTGCGCTCTCGGTGACAATAGGCGGAGCAACAGCTTTCTTTGTTGGAACCGACACTAGTTTCTCCCCTGAGGACAACTTTCTCTACCATATTGTTGGTATTCAAGAAAATATGAATGATTTAATTGGGGCTATTCTAGCAGGGTCTTCTACTGCACTTGGATTTGGAATTACACAATCTGTGCTAAACATCATTTATCCTCCTGAAACATGCTGGATTGATTGACTTTTAGAGTTTGTATTTTCTATTGAATCTCGTGAGAATTAGTTTGGTTGCCTCGTCTGACATTTTACAGGGATAATTTAATAAAAGATTATAATCTATAAGATTGAATGTTTATTTACATTATGTGGCTACATGAATGTTTCGCTGTCGGAAATCGTTGCGATTACAACAGGTATATATCGAAGCAAATATGAAAAAAGAAAGATCTGTATAAGCATTATAGCACAAACACAAAATCTATGAATTGATAAGAATTTTTTCCAAGACTGGCATGTTTCCCTGCTTGATTGCATTGCTCTTGAAACGTCCTTCAAATAATGTCGGCAAATAAAAGAGAAGAAAAGTGCTCGAAAAAAGATAAAAGTTATCGCCGTTCCGAGCGAAAGCATAATACGAACCCGAGGAAACGCTTTACCAAGACCAGGTACAAAGCCTCTCAAATCACCGTGGTCAAAGCTGACATATAAGGAGGAAAAAAATGCAGGAACTTCGGTGACACTCCCTGCTAGAACATAAAATTGCGAACAGCCAGGATGCATACATAACCACGATATTATTATGGATACAAAATGATGTATCAAATGTATAAGCTCTTCCTTGTGAAGATATGAACCGACCAGATTTATGACTTGATAAGAACAAAATAGAAGAGCACATCTATGTCCACATGGATGATATTTGAAAAGTCTGTCTTCAAAAGCAGAAGCCTTTGTTGCATTTGAACCTTTCAAAAAGTCGAATACAAGATCTTTGTATAAGTGCATATTCTTAATACCGCAGAATGCTATGACAAATGTAGAAAGGGCTCTAACACCCAAGTTTCGAGCGAGTATTTCACAGTTAGATTTCTGCTCTAGTACAGGATGTAATACCTGAGGGTTTAAAATTGTATTATGATTATAAGTAAGACGATTATATGCAATTTGAGTCGGCAAATGACGTTTCAACTCGTTCTTACCTTTACAAAAATGAAAGTTTGAACGCATGCTTGCTCAATGAACACAAGTACTGCCATAAAGAAAAAAATTGTAACTAATGATGATAACACAGTAGGCAATTTTGGCAATCCATTCTTATCTTTACCAAAATCATAAGCATCGAGTGAAAGAAGGAGACGGTGCCTTCCGAATTGAACAAAACAGTTCTTCATTCAGAGTATTGAACAAATTTTCTTTCCCTGCAAAAAAGTCGTTGATAAGATTTGTCATTGGCCTTGCGATTTACGAGAATATAATAAAGAGAATTATTGAATCATACGTGCATTCATATAATAACGCACGTGCCCATATTATTTAATGTCGTCTAAATAAAGGATGAATAGGTAAAACTGTGAAAGCAGAATTAATTAAATTTGTTGTAGAAATTGATCGTGCTTATACTCTGCTGTTAAACTCCTTGAATGCAAGCAACATCTTTCGTTTTTCAATGAAACCCGAACAAGTTTGCTCACTTTCTGCATTGGCATGAGTGGATTTTAAAAGGAATAAAAGATCAAAGTTTTTGAATCGTTCGTATGAACCGGACAAACGAATATCGAATTCAACTCTCTCTCTAGTGAACACAAACCTTAAAAAAATATATAAGTGTGTTGATATTTGTAATTAAACTTAAAAATAAAATTGAATTTCGATGCAAAGACTCTCTATATCATTTTGGCATGTTTCGTCGAAGAATTTGGTCACCCCAATCTGGTCCATTACTCAGTTTCAATTGTATCTGTCTCAGAAGCTCCCGCTTCTTCTTTTTCCTTTTTAGCTTCTTGCTTCATTCTAAACATATGACCTGCTGCAACAGCCTTAAGATAGCCCAAATCTCCATCCTTGATCTCCTCAATCATTGTGTCTCTTTCGGCAGCATATTTATTGTAATCTGAGTTGATCTTACCCATTTGCTCCTTAAATGTGTCTTCAACGCTGTCAAGCCTCTCATCCTCATTCTCAATTACTTCATTAAGTGCATCGATATCCATATCTAAATATTTCTGAACTAAAATCTTTTCTTCATCATTGCAAACATCGAGATTGAGAGGTCCGCATGGAACTGTTACATTCGCATCAATGAATTTATACAAATCCTCGTACTTCCGGCCTTCCTGGTACTCCTTAAGCCTCCAAGGATTTCCGTACTTCATATAGGGATGATACATAATTCCAAATCGATCGCAAAGTGCTTCAGGTTTTCCTTCCTCATTGCGTGTGCAGTCCACTTCTCCGATGAAAATCGAGGGAGAGTCTTTATAATGTTGATGTAATTGTAATATTTGCGTTCTCATCTCCTCACATGGTGCAGAATCTTCTACATAAAACCACAGGAATACTGCTTTTCCTTTCGTCTTCTCTTCATAATTTTTTATTGTTACTTTTTCCGCATTCGATGAGATGAGGGAAACGATAAGGGTTGCGAATGCGAGTCTGATGAAAGCAGCTGACATCTTTGGAACGTTTTGTATCAAAAGATGGGATTCTATAATTAACTAATATATATAGTCATGCCAGCTTAATTGTATATTTTTTAATACATGAAATATTGCCAAGTTTTTGCGTATTTTGTCTCTCCATTGAAAACTTATGTACACTACGTATATCTACCAATATGTGTAATTCAAACAGTATTATGATGATCACATATCGTACTTTTCATGACCAACACGTGTCGAACATATTGTAAAATCTACATTGAATAAAAACAAAATTAATTTTGGAGGGAAGAATAAAAAGCAAATTTTCTATGGGTTAATCAAGATGAAAGCTGCTTCTCCTATCAATATATTCAATATGTACCTCGCTTGAACGGTATAGAAAACATACTTCTTTAGAGAATGATTTTCCATCAATGCGTTTAAAGTTGCACATCCAATCTCTAATGATTCAGGTAAATGTTTTGGATAATATGTCAAATGTAAAAAAAACTTCAGAAACATATCTTGTTTGTTTTAGAGCAAAAATGTTTGGAAAAAACTCCAAAAATGTAAACATACCTTATTTATGAACGTTCAGACATAAAATTCAGTCTGAAGAGATGAGATTGGTGCCTATCAAAACGAAAAGATTTGGCACAAGAATATCTTCAGGTGCATCGAAACTCAATTTATTATTAAATTGAAACATTGTCATACTGTATACTCTTTTATTTTCAAGTTCATTTTACTTTTAAAATGCAAGACCACGTTTGTCATTTTGATATGTGTGTTAATAATGTTTAGCTTTTATGACGATCGCAATTTTCAGCATGCTTACAGTTCATCATTTCCACCCTTCGCCTTCTTAGACAAAACTGATTTCATAAGTCCAAGACCACTTTCTTTCACTGCTTCCATTGTCTCGTCCTTCTCTTTCATGAGTTTCTCGTAAGTAGATTGAAGATTTTGGACCTCAGACTTGAATGTTTCTTCAGCCTCCTTGAGTTTTTTCTCTTCAGTTTCAATGGCGGAACTAAGTGCGTCATCGTCCATGTTTTGGTACTCCTCTATTTGGGCCTTCTTAGCATCGTCACAAAGTTCAATGTTGGAAGGACTGCACATAGGCTTGAGACTGTTTTCCGCAAAAGTTTGCATAGATCCTAAATCACGTCCTCCTTTGTAATCTTGGAGATCAGAGGGATCTCCGTATTTAAGAGTTGGGTATCCTTGAACACCAATTGATCCACAAAGATTTTTTCCGGAAGCGGTACAATCTACTTCAGCAACCAATGCTGTCTCATGATCTTTGAATTGATCCATGAGTTTGTCCCAATCTGGCTTCATCTTTTTGCAGTGACCACACCATGGGGCATAAAATTTGACAAATACGGTCTTTCCATCGACAGCAGCGTCCCAAGTATCATCTGTGAGTTCTAAGGCATTAGAACTGGCAACAAGAGCAAGGAGTAAAGCAGCAATTTTATTCATGTTAATATGGTGTGAGGTTCAGAGTTATCGGACGATAAATTATGAACAAGATTGCAACTATTTTCATTCATGTGTACAGTACTACCCTATGCAGGCAATTTTCTATCCAAGATATTTATCAGCACGTAATACAAAATGATTTGAATTCAATTTAAATAATTCCTACGGTACATAATAAACAGAATTCATATTTTGCATTTGTGTAAAAAGATATTGTACTTCTTCTTAGAAGATCAAAAATAATTGATGTGGGATTGCGATGCCTATTAATTAATCCGGTTTTAAGTTACGTCATGGAAATATACAAAGCTCCTTTTAATTGTCAAACGGATGACGTATGGATTTTGTTGTACTGGTTTAACAAACGTATTTTTTCTCTTGTTTTTTGTTTGAATGTGGGGGGGAGGTTTTGAAATTTTCGTTTGTTTTTTTTTATTTGAAGCTGTTCTTTTCAAGAACAACTTCAAAGATTTTATTATACATACTCATTTTCGTATGGTATATTTTGTACGATACGAATTGAAAATTTCATTCATTCAATCTGACAAATAA